>Ga0209780_1000298_pt1 | contig 25006 bp, 31 predicted proteins | sample WorMetexBAHAMAS2_FD_187384 | JGI IMG/M metagenome (GOLD analysis project Ga0209780, IMG submission 187384) | Marine gutless worms symbiont microbial communities from Max Planck institute for Marine Microbiology, Germany - Inanidrilus exumae... | ecosystem: Host-associated > Annelida > Digestive...
TCCAGTCCCCCCTTCTGAGCATGGCCACCTCCAGTTGATTTGCCGATTATCTGAAGGCTTACCATGTCCTTGGTTGGGGGGACATTTTATTCCGTTGATAGAGGGACTTTTATCATCGTTGGTGACAAGGGCACGGATTTTTACTCAGTCAGTTCCTTTCCCCTTTGTTTAACCATCGAAACGATGGTTACGGCGGTTCAATCGAAGCACGATGTCGCATAGTACTTAAAGTAATAAGTGAAGTAAGGCGTGCCGTTGGTCCGTCGTTTCCGGTCGGGATCAGGATCAACTCGACGGATCAACTGGAAGGTGGATTGACTGAGGCCGATGCTTTGGAGGTGGTACGCCTTCTAGATCAAACCTCACTTGATCTAATTGATATCAGTGGGGGAACATACTTCCCCGGAGCAAAGGCAAGCTTCGAAGGTTCAAGTCGAGGACCCTACTTTCTTGACTTTGCCCGACTCGCGAGAGGTGTAACCAATGTTCCTTTGATGCTAACGGGTGGATTCAAAAAGCGTGATCAAGCAGTCGATGCGGTAGCTAGTGGCGCGGTCGACATGGTAGGTTTGGCACGCGCCATGGCTCTTAGTCCTCGGATTGCGGATACCTGGTTAAGCGAGGGAGGAGGTGATCCGGAATTTCCGAAATTCGAATTTGCACCTCCAGGTGGGATAACGGCTTGGTACACCATGCGACTAACAGCTTTGGGCGAGAATCGGGAGAATGTGTTTGAACTGGACCTTCCATCTGCCATTCGAGAGTATGAGGAGCGTGATGCGCAACGTTGCATTAAATGGCAAAAGAAGTTTTCTCATTTGTATACATAGCGCTGAATATTGATTCACAGAATCCGCTAACAAGCGCATGCAGTCGGACCAAACCACTCGCTACGCTCGCGGTTTGGCCTCTGATGCGGGGCGTTGGGCAACAAAAACCTTTAGTCACTATAGGGGCAAATGAATACAATAGATTAGATTTATGAAAGAAAATAGCGACAAGCAGATATTTGAGCGAATACAAAAACTTAGCAATTTAGATAACCAATCAGTGCTTGAGATAGGATGTGGGAATGGACGTATTTCCAAATTTTTAATTAAAAAAACTGACCATCTAATAGGCATCGATCCCGACGAAGAAAAAATCAAGGAAGCACAGGTCAACATCCCCAAAGGCAAGTTTCTAATTGGTTCGGGAGAAAATCTGGATTTTTCCAACGAGTTTTTTGATTTTGTTATTTTTACACTTTCGCTTCACCACCAGGACAGCAAAAAAGCGCTTAGAGAAGCGACCAGAGTGCTAAAAAAAGATGGCTTAATTCTCGTGATCGAACCGATCATCGAGGGCGAGGTTGAGCGTGTATTTGCTATTATTCACAATGAAGATCAAGATAAATTAGATGCGCAACAAGCAATAACGGAAAGTGATCTATTAGTTGAACAATCGGAAGTGTTTTATGCTCATTGGATTTTTCAGAACAAAGAAGAATTGAGCCAATATATGTTTAATTATTATGACCTACCATACGATTCTACTTTAGCCCAAAAAATATATGATTATTTAGGAGTTAATGCTCAAAAAAGACCATTAAATTTATTAGACAGCATGATAATTCAGGCTTTATCAAAAAAAACCCAACCAGGCGTTTCACGCGGACTCGCTGAGGCTCGCCGGTGAACTCTACGTTCACCTACAAGTGCATATGGAAGAAGCACGAAAACAATTCGAAGAAATAGTTAATCGCGAGACACGAGCATGGGATACTCAAGATGTTGACCTCCTGCTTAGCATCTTACATCCTGATATGGTATGGCCATGGCCCCACACTAATCAATCACATGATCCTATGGATTGGGTCTTTCCTTTCGGGCGATACAATCGAGAACGATGGCGAAAAAACTGGCAAGATCTGTTCGACACACATACCTTGATTCATAATAATCGTTCGATCAAGAAGATCGAGATTTCACAAGAATGTGATGGCGCCTTTGCAGTCGTTGACATCGATACACTATGGCGTGATCGCAATGGAGGAGATAATCACTGGCAAGGGCGTGTATGTAAGGTTTACACCAAAATGCCTAATGGTGAGTGGAAGCTATTTATGCACACAGGCGTGCTTTAATATTAAAACCGGCGAACATCGGAATTGAAGGGACTCGCTCCGCTCGCCCCTCGTGCCGTGCGTTAGCCACTGAAAAATGATGATTTGGGCTTGAAAGTTACACAGGTATGATATATCGTCATACCGGAGGTGATAATCATGGCTGCTTCAAAAATTGCGATTACAATCGATGATAAATTGTTAAAACAACTTGATTATTTAGTAAACTCAAAAGTTTTCCCGAACCGTAGCAAGGCAATTCAGGAGGCCGTTTCCGATAAACTGAAACGCCTTGAGAGAACCAGATTAGCCCAAGAATGTGCAAAGCTCGACCCGGACTATGAGCGCAATATGGCAGAAGAAGGATTTTCAATGGAGATAGATGAATGGCCAGAATATTAAGGGGTGATATTTACTGGGCGGATTTACATCCCGTCATTGGTAGCGAGCAGGGCGGTTTTCGCCCTGTTCTCATTTTGAGCCATAACATTTTCAATGATAGGTCCGGTACCGTCATTGCGGTAGCCATCACCAGCCAACCACAAAGAGCAGGCTTCCCACTGACGTTTGAGCTTTCAGATACGAACCTCCCTAAAAAATCATGGGTCAAAATCAGTCAGATTCGAACTCTATCTACGCAAAGAATTGGAAAGAAGATTGCAAGTGCTACCCTAGAAGAACTCGTGAGCATTATTGATGGCTTGAATGAAATAATTGATGGCTAACATATCACTGGAAACGACCCGGGCGACTCGCTTGGGGCTTCGCTCCTTCAGAGCTTGGGGCTTCGCCGGACCGCTTCGACCCCACAGGACGACCCCACAAGCTGCTGGCTCCCTTCGGCCAGGCTTCCGTCTTCGCTAAAGCTTCGCCGGACAGGCCCTTCGGCTACGCTCAGGACAAGCAGGACAGGCAGGGCAGCTGGGCTTAGACGTTAAGCGGCCAGCCCTCGGATCGGCTTTCATATTTTGTGAACTATGCAGAGGCTTGTTGATCTAATCTTCGAAGTAGATGTCGCAATCCTTGTTGTGCTGTTATTGGGCGCTTTGTGGTCGACGGTCTACCCGGCAAAGCGCGTATGGCCCCCACCCAAAAGAGTATCCTGGCAGCATCGACTGACATGGGTGCTTTTCTACACAGTCTTTGGGCTCAATACGCTTCTGCTCATTTTCGATTGGAATTCCTGGATTCTTAAGAGTGAGCTGCGATTTATTCTTGGAATACCTTTCGTTGTTATCGGAGCGTTATTGGTCTCATGGGGCGTCGTCACTTTGGGGGCGAAGAATACATCGGGACAAAGGGATCGCTTTGTGACGTCCGGTCCCTATGCGTTCACACGCAATCCACAATACCTGGGCGATATGGTCTTGTTTGTTGGCCTCAGTCTGATTGCCAACTCTCTATACCTGTGGATCACTCATGCATTAACGATCATGGTTTTTGCAATCGCACCGCTGGCTGAAGAGCTGTGGCTTGAGGAGCAGTATGGCGATGATTACATCCGATATCGGAATGAAACAACCAGGTTCTTGTGATCCTGGGCCAGGGGTCGCCTAACCCGAAAATTGCACTGTCCGGGCTAACAGCTCGCTGGAACGGACCGTCGATTCCGCGTCGGGAGCATGAGATATATGAAGCATTTAAATGAGCGGTCCCCGGCCGCTCAGGGGCCACGTTAGGCCAGGAAAGCAATGTAATGATTATCATCCTTTTGATGCCAGTCTTTCTGAGCGCCTTGCTGCTGGGTGCACATTTTCTTCGTTCTGGATCAGTTTTAATGGCTGTATTTACCTTGCTATTTCCTTTCGTACTTTTTATTAAGCGTTCTTGGGCCGCTCGTCTTGTTCAACTTTTTCTTGCTTTTGGAGTAATTGAGTGGGCTATTACGCTACTACATCTTGTTGCTGAGCGCCGCGTAGACGGGCAGCCATGGATTCGGCTCGCAATAATCCTCGGCATCGTCGTACTTTTTACGGGAAGCTCCGCTTTAATTTTCTCTTTCTCTCGCTCACTTAGAAAAAGATACAGAATGGGTACCGCATTAACAGAAGAAAACGACATATAAAGGAACAAAAAGCATATAGTAGAGGAAAAACCATCGTGAACACAAAAGTCACAATTCTATTCTTGATTTTAATATTGATGCCTCTGTCTACACTCTTATCAGCAGACCATCCACACGAATCCAAATATGTGGGCCAAGAAAAAAGGGAGATTAAGAGTTTATCCGAGGCTGACATAGAGGAATTGAGAAGTGGAAAAGGATGGGGGCTTGCCAAAGCCGCGGAGCTCAACGGGGTGCCAGGACCGATTCATTTGTTAGAAATGAAGGATGAAATAGATCTGAGCACCAAACAAGTTCGGGCAATTGAGGATCTCTATAAAAAGATGAAGCAAGAGGCTATACCTTTAGGCCACGAACTCATTGAACTTGAAAGGGAATTGAATAATCATTTTGCCAACAGAACGATAACATATGAATCATTGGACGGGTTGCTCGAAAGAGTCTCCCAGGCCCAAAAAAAGCTGCGATATGTTCATCTTTCAGCACATTTGAAAACCACGAAAATTCTAACACCGAATCAGATTGCCCTATATAACGAGTTACGAGGGTATTCATCGGATGACCCCTGTGAAAACATCCCCAAAGGGCATGATCCAGAAATGTGGAAAGAGCATCATGATTGCCCATAGCAGAAGAATTCGTGAATATTTAAAACATCACCTGGAATGAATTTGTCCTGGTTGTGCAGGGAAGCGCCGGCCTGAAGATTGATAGCGAAGATGATATGGTGACCTTGAACGCGGGGGATTATGTGAACATCCCTTCGGGTGTCCGGCATCGAGTTGAATGGACCGATTCTTCATGCGAGACCATCTGGCTTGCTGTACACTATTGAAACTCGAATGGTAGCTGACATGAACCTCCGAGAGGCATCCGTGAGAATAGAACATCGTCTACCAACCATATCTGAATATAAAAAACTCAGGCGTCTGGTCGGCTGGCCGGAAACCCAGGTTCGCGCCGCAGAAAAGGCTTTGGCAAATTCATTGTTCTCCGTCGTTGCGATACGGGAGAATTCGGTTGTCGGGTTTGGTCGTGTCATTGGCGACGGGGGCTTATATTTCTATATTCAGGATCTGATCGTGCATCCGGATTTCCAGACCAGGGGATTGGGGAAAACTCTGATGAAGGAGTTAATGGCGTACATCAAGCCCAATGCCGAATCCGGTGCTTTCATTGGTCTTATGGCGGCAAAGGGACTTGAGAAATTTTATAAACGATTTGGTTTTAGGACGCGAGATGAGGATGCTCCGGGAATGTATCTGAGGATCGAATAACGGGGTATTAAACGGACCCTACTGAAGGAGCAGGACATCCTGGGATGATCCGTACATCTTACCCCAAGAGTTTGATGCAAAACCGGATAACAGTTCAGGAACATCGTACGACGCAGTGGAAAGTATTTTGAGAGGTTCTGATGCCCACTAAAAAACGTCCCATCGCATTCCGGTTCTTCACTCTATTCCTGTCGGCATCCGTAATCCTGATGCTGGCCGGCCAGACTGTGGCCAATTTTAACTACGACCTTACGGTCCGATCAGGACTGCAGGAAAGCATTGGACAGGTCGGGGAGTTCGGGGTGCAAGTCAATCGCGCATTCGGTGTGGGTGACACGATCATTTACATTCCGCTGATGATAGTTTCCGTGGTGGGCCTGATTTTCAAAAAAAGATGGGCTTTGCTTACCACGGCTGCTGTCACGGGTATATCCGCATACTGGACTGCAACGGTTGCCTCCATTTTTCTGTTTGGCCCGGGAGCGCCTGACTATAACTACAGTCCCCCGCCTGGGATTTGGTTGTTTGTGTGGACCTATTTAGCCTTTGGAGTGTGCGGCATGCTTTACCTGGTTTTCCGTGGAGAAAAATTGATCCAATAACCACAGACCCATCGGAATGTCCGCTGCACATCGCCATGCAGACACCCTTCTTGCTTTAACTCGATCTTCAACTCTATGCTATAGATAGTGATAATGGATAAAGAAACCGAAGGATAGGTTGGGCCGTCTCATGTTGAAAAACGCTATTACGACCTGTTTACTTGTGTTTGTGCTCGTTGCCCCGAGTTCAGCATCAAACGGAACGGCCGATCATCTGAAAAGTTTCGATGTTGTCTGGCGCACCGTGAATGAGACCTATTTCGACCCCACCTTCGGCGGCATTGATTGGAAAGCCATGGGGGACCTCTATCGACCCCAGGTCGCTCAGTCCGAGTGTATCGAAGATTTCATTAAATTCACCAATCAAATGCTGTTCGAACTTAGTAAGTCTCATTTTCTTGTTGCCACAGAGAAAATGCTGAAAGCCTATATGCCAACCCTGTTTTCAGAAGGAACCACCGGCATGGATATCCGGTGGATAGGAAATAAGGCTGTCATCACTAAAATCAAACCCGGCGTTCCGGCCAACGCCGCAGGCCTGAAGGCGGGGTATGTGATCACACAAATCGACGGCCAAACTGTGCATGACATCGTCGCTCGCGCGGAAGTCCTGCCGCCGTATAACGAGAGGAACTTCAGAGGCGGAATTTCAAACTACCTTTTAGGGCACATCAATGGCCCACCGAATACCACGGTTTCGATTTCCTACCTGGACGAGCATTCTAATTTGAACGAAGCAACACTCGTACGCCAATCCAGAGGCACCGGGAAAATCATCAGCGATGCCCTCCCCCCCATGTTTGTCGAGTTTGGGGCCAAACGGCTGGCAGGCGATGTCGGATACATCCGGTTCAATCATTTTGCCGACCCGGTGGACAAGGCATTCATAACGGCGCTGGAAACGATGCGTGATACACGTGGACTCATTTTTGATCTGCGCGGCAATCCCGGAGGGTATTTTCGTGTCTTGGATGACATCATCGAGCAGTTGATCACCGTAGCGACACCGGCGTATCGATTTCGTTTCCGAGACAAATCTGTGGATCGAACGTTGAGCCCTTCGGAACACCCCTATACCAAACCGGTTGTCATCCTGGTTGATGTCACCAGTACATCCTCCAGCGAACTTTTTGCAGCCTGTCTGCAGGCCGTTGGCCGCGCCGCTATTATCGGCGAACGCACCCCCGGCTATCTTTTGGGTGCCAAATGGATGAAGCTGCCCAATGGCTGTTCCTTTATGTATTCATTTGTGCAGCCGATTCCCAGCAACGGGCGTATCGTCGAAGGCAATGGGGTATCGCCGGACATAGACGTCGGGCTCCATCCGGATGCGTTGTTGAGAGGAAAAGATCTTCAACTGGATGCCGCCATATCGTATATTTTGAATCAAAGCGCCCAATGAGAGTCCGATGCCATTAATGAAATGAAGGTGGTGTGATTGTGCTGAAACCGAAGATGCCGTCATACAACGATCCGGAAGATTCAAAGGTACCTGCCGATCTTCCCCCGGTAATCGACGCCCATGTGCATATCTCCCCCAGCGGCATTTTTTCGGCAATCCGCAGCTGGTTTGATGAGCACGCCTGGCATATCAGATATCGGATGACCTCTTCCCGAGTGTTCGAATACCTGCTGTCGCGTGGCATACACCACGTCATCGCCCTCCAGTATGCGCACAAGCCCGGTATTGCGAGACAGCTGAACAGCTACATGTCTGAGAAATGCAGGAAATTTGGAGATAGGGTGACCGGCATGGCCACCGTCTTCCCCGGGGAGAATCATGCCGAAAAAATCTTGCAGGACGCATTTGATTCCGGTTTGGGAGGGATGAAGTTGCACGCTCATGTACAGTGCTTCGACATGAACAGTGACGCCATGAATCGCCTGTATGAATGTTGCCAGACAAACAAAAAACCAATTGTGATGCATGTCGGCAGAGAACCGAAGAGCACCGCCTACAGTTGCGATCCGTATCAGATCTGCAGTGCCGAAAAACTCGAACCCATATTGAAAGATTTCCCGAATCTCAACATCTGTGTGCCCCACCTGGGCTTCGATGAGACTTCGGCCTACAGAGAACTGATCGAAAAATATGACAACCTCTGGCTGGACACAACGATGGTGCTCACCGACTATTTCCCGATAGAAGAAAAAATAGATCTCGGAGAATACAGATCCGACCGCGTCATGTACGGTTCCGATTTTCCGAACATCCCCTATGCGTGGGACAGGGAACTGAAGGTATTGAAAACGGCCGGTATCTCCCGAAATGCTCTGGAAAAGATATCCTACAAAAATGCTGTTGATTTTTTCGGCCTTAAATTACAACCTGTTTAATGGAGCTGGATTATGAGCTGGATATTCCCGGAACCGATAGAAAGTCTTCCTAAAGCGGACATCCCTCTTGACGGCGTAACCGCATATGTATCCCAATCCGATACGCATCAGATATTGTTTATGAAATTTGCGAAGGATGTTAATTTACCGGAGCATTTCCATGAGGCACAGATTGGATTCGTGCTGGAAGGAAAAATCGATTTGATTATCAATGGTGAGGCGCACCGTTTTACCAAGGGGGATAGGTATTACATCCCGGCTGGCGTTAAGCATTCCGGCAAAATTTACGCCGGGTATGCCGACATTACCTTTTTTAACGAACCAAAGCGCTATTCGGCAAAATAACCACCGAAATTCGAAGTCATGTCGATTTTTTCAATTGCCAAACAGGGTTTCTGAAATGACCGACGTTCCGGAGAGGTGTTAAAAAAAAAGGCCGGCTCTAAATGACTGATTGGATGTTACCTGAGGCATATGTCTTCGATGGACGTACCATACGCTACGGGGTGCGTGGTCAAGGCCCTCCGGTGGTCATGGTTCACGGTACGCCGTGGTCCTCATTTAACTTGAGGCATCTAATCGCCGAGTTATCTCAAAGTTTCACAGTATACTACTATGATCTTGTTGGTTATGGTCAATCCGAAAAATCATCCGGCGATGTCTCGCTGGGTATCCAGAACATTCTGCTGGATCACCTACTGGAGCACTGGCAGCTCGAGGTCCCTGCCATCGTTGGCCATGATTTCGGAGGCACAACGGTTCTACGAACCCACCTGGTCAACGGGCGGGACTTCCGCAGGCTGGTGCTCATCGATCCGGTGGCGATTTCCCCCTGGGGATCACCCTTCTTCCAGCACATCCGTTCGCACGAGGCTGCTTTTGCGGGCGTCCCCGATTACATACATGAGGCCATCGTTCGCGCTTACGTCAAAACAGCTGCTTATACGCCTATCATGAATGACACGCTGGATAGAATCGTCCAGCCCTGGACGGGGTCTGGAAAAGCAGCCTTCTACCGGCAGATTGCACAAGCGGATTCACGTTTCACGGACGAAGTGCAACCCCTTTATGGGCAAATTTCCAGGCCTGTTCTGATCCTATGGGGGCGAGAAGATACCTGGATACCTGTGGAGCGGGGGAAAGTGTTGCGGGATATGATTTCTGGCTCTGTATTACGCATTTTATCCGATGCCGGGCATTTGGTGATCGAAGAGCAGCCCGATCAACTCATTGACGAGATTCATGCGTTTCTTGAGCGGGAGGACACCCCATGAAGTGGCCAATTCGGCAAGTCCAGGAATTCTGAGGCTGATTCGCATTGTAATCGGCATAAGCTATCCTTCAATCTATTGATTCAGACTTATGGTGAAGAAATGACAAACTTACTCAGCGATTACCCGGTGACTATTGACATCCCGGTCGCCTGGGGTGATATGGATGCGTTTCAACATCTCAACAATGTCGTGTACTTCAGATATTTCGAGAGCGCCCGAATTGCATATTTTGAAAAGATTAATTTCCTGGAGGTCATGGATAAAACCGGGATCGGCCCGATACTGGCCTCCACCCAATGCCGATTCAAACTTCCAGTGACTTATCCAGACCGGGTGACCGTGGGCGCCAAAGTGGAATCCATTGAAGAAGATCGCTTTATCATGAAGTATGTGGTCATCAGTCAAAAGCATGAAAAAGTAGCAGCCTTCGGTGAAGGTGTGCTGGTGACCTTTGACTATCATAGCAATAAAAAAGCGCCTGTACCGGACGAAATAAGACAAGGTATTTCAGCGCTTGAAAAAAGTACCGATGGGGTTCGCCAGGATTGATACCGTTTGATCCGAAACGCGATGTCGAGAACAGTGCACGGATACTGGATCACGGCGAGTGGCCCAATTTCCACGACGCCGAAGTTCATTTTTTGAATATTTGGCGCGGTGATGTTCGACCTGAGGAGAATGTATGGATTGGGCCGGTTATAGAAGCATCGTTTGAACTCTGTGCATTGAAGAATCCCTACACGGTTGTTCTAAAATTCCATGACTGTGTTGATATACGGCTGGAAGAATTCAATCACCAAAATACCGTTTATGATTTGAGGTTCGAATTCGAAGCGAGAGGTACTTATAACGACGGGAGCCCTCTTCCGCCCTATATCTCAGTCTATTTTGAACAGGCGATTGGCGCTGCGTTATCCTTCAAGTGTTTGAGAGTGGAGGCCGTTGAGCGGAGATAAACGACGCATCCTGTGAGGGTGAGACAGAAATGAGTATTCACTATGAGAAAGGCCGAATGATTACAAAAAAGGATTTCATTGATGTTCTGCGTCGTTCAGGCCTGGCAGAGCGGCGCCCTGTGGATGATGCAAGGTGTATCGAAGCCATGCTCGAACACGGAAACCTACTATGCACCGCATGGGATGGAGACAGGCTTGTCGGTGTTTCCAGATCTGTCACCGATTTTGAGTATTGCTGCTATTTATCCGATTTGGCGGTAGACCGCAGGTATCAAGGTCGGGGAATCGGCAAAGAGCTTATCAGACAAACCCAAACGATGCTCGGGAAAAAAGCCACAATCATTCTATTGGCCGCTCCGAAAGCGGTCGACTATTATCCCAAGATCGGGTTCAAGGCGCATCATTCGGCATGGACCTTATCATCACAGGCCGATCTGACCTGAAAGGAACGGTTACATGAAAGAAAGTGCCCAACAACTGCGCGGGATTGTTTCTGCGGTCGAACCGGAGATGCTCGGGCTGAGTGATGAGGATGTTGAAAAAAAACCGGCCCCGGACGAATGGTCGAAAAAAGAAATTCTTGGCCATCTTATCGACTCTGCCGCGAACAACCATCATCGTTTTGTCAGGGCGGTATCTCGAGAAGCTGTCCGGTTCCCCACGTACAATCAGGTCGAGTGGGTCCGGATTCAACAATGCAATAAACGACCCTGGTCGTCTCTGGTAACGTTATGGTCGGCCTACAATGATCACCTGAGCCATGTTATCGAATGTATTCCGGAGGATGCCGGATCCTCTCCCTGCAATGTCGGGGGCGAAGATCCGGTCCCCCTGTCATTCGTGGTGGAAGATTACCTCAGCCATCTGAAGCTTCATCTCAAAGATATACTGGATAGAAAATTATAGATGTTTTGTGAACTGCCCGGCATGGTAATCCAAAGTACACTTTCCCTCCCGCCCAGAATCCGTCCGGTTTAGGCCATATATTCTTTTCTTTTTCCATGAAAATCCGGCATGTTTCCGGATGTGTTGTTCTTCCCTGATTAGACACCTCCCGGTTATATTTGTATAATTATCAAAGCAGTGGCCGACCCTCGGGTATCCGTGTCAATTCAGTGATGATGTGTGAATCGATTCGTAATGGCAAATCAATCAGAGAATACCTATTATTATGAAACGCCACTGTGGGCGGTCACGTTGATCTGTTCCATTGCCATCATTATCTCTATTGCCTCTTTTTTGGGGTTCTATTAAAGGAAAGACATCGCACTCGTTGATCCAGGCCATACCTTGCGCTGGCAGGGAGGCAGTATCGGTCAAGTAGACATGACTTCGGTGCCGGGAAGTGGATTAAATCTGTCAGTAACCCTATCCTCTGCTTACAGGCCAAGGTGCGCTTTTATAACTGAAATCAGTTCGGAGAAATCAACACCCATTTCGCGTTCAATGTCCGTCGAATCGCCGGGCCGATAGGTCGGGCCGATCCGGTGATCGATACGAATGCCCTTGTCCCGGCAGTACGACTCCAGGGAGTGTTTCGTCATGCTCCCGATCAGGAAGGCCCCCACAGACTCACCCCATTGAAAATGCGGTCCATCCCCACCGCTGTCCCCCATGATGACAATCCGCTCGAAAGGTATATCGAACGCCCGAGCCGCCGCCCGTGTGTTTCGGCTCTTGTCCTGGATCTCAAAAAGCTCGAGCACCTGTTCCGGATCCTTGTCGGTTTCCGGAAACCGTATCCAAGGATGCGCCGACAGGGCCGGCACCGGTGGCAGTAGATCCAGTGCTATCGCCCGCTGGAAATAACCGATCGCTCCGGTGGTGTTGATCATGAAAAGGATATCGTGCTTCCAGCACCAGTCTATCAAGGATCAGACACCGGTGTAACGTTGAAATGCGGCCTTGAGGTAGGCGTCCATTTGGTCCCGGGTAATAGGGGATGGCAGCAGCTGCTTGATCTGTTCGGCCGCCTCTCCAAGAGAAATCTTGTTGCCGGTGTACTGCTTGAAGATGACGTTCAGTGGATCGTTGAGATCCGGATAATGGAACGCCATGACGTCGAACGGCCCGCAAGGCGCCAGGCATTCGTTCCAGTCGGATGAAAAGAGGGCGCGGTAGGTTATCGTCATTTTTCCATCATCCCAACAGCAACATTTCAGTAAACCCAAACGTCATATCGGATCGGCGGCCGGTTGGCCCGTCTGCCCGTTGGCCCGTTGGCCCGTTCGCCCGCCTGTCCTGATCGAGCGGCTTGTGGGGTCGTAGCTCCGAAGGAGCGAAGCCCCAAGCGGGTCGAAGGGTTCGCCCGTTAGCCGGTTAAAAGCATAACATTTTAAGAAAAGATATTCGTTAAACAGGGAAACTGGACCTCGGCGAATGCCAATGAGCCGATAACCGGTCAACCGGCAGACCGGCAGACGGGCTAACGGGCAAACGGGGTAACGGACCTAGACCATTTTCAGATACTCACGTATCTCCAGGGCCGCCGTACTCCCCTCCCCTGCCGCGCTGACCACCTGCTTGGTGCTGTGATCCCGGACATCTCCGGCGGCGAATATTCCGGGGATGCTGGTCCCCAGCAGAAGTGGCTCCCGGTTTTCGAAACCTTCCGGCCGGTCCTTGTCATGGACCAGACTGTGCCCGGTAATAACAAAGCCCCAGGGATCGAGCAACAGCGGACCGTCGATTAAGAAGGCCGTATTGGGTACCAGTCCAATAAAGATAAAAACGCCATCCATGGGCATCTCTTCTTCTTCCCCGCTCTGGTTGTTGAAAATCTTTATCCGATTCAGCTTGGACTGCTCCCCGAGGAATTCTTTGACCTCCGTCCGGAAATATAATCGTCGGGATGATCCGCTTTCCCTGGTTTGTTTCGATGACAAACGCTTCGGCCGCGGCATCCTGCTCAATATCGATCCAGCTGTAGGGAATCTGGTGCTCACCGAGAAACTGCTTGCTTCGCCGGCAGTCCGGGCACCAATGCGCTCCATATACGGTAATGTCGGGCGTGGTCATGGTTTTCTCCTTTTCCGTGATTCCCCAATACAATAGGACCCACCTAAAAAATGTCTACCCTATACAGACACAGTTGGTTCTGAGTCAGCGTCCCAAATTACTTGTGCAGGATACTTATCAGTAAAATACGAAATTCGAATATCGAAACTCGAAAGACCGACGGAACCGACATTAAGGAGGGAGGTTATTTTATAGAGCCTGTTTAAACCTATATCTAAAACATACGGAACCTGAATTCCCTTGTTTGCGAAAGTGGCAGATAATAGCTTAGAACCCTTCGACCGCCCAGGACTTCCATATGCCGAATGCTGCAGGTTCGGGATATTTGAATTTCGAATTTGTTTTGAATTTCGTGTTTCGGGATTCGAATTTGAGATAACAAGCTTTATAGGGCGGTTTGCTATTCATGCGACCTCAAATTTTATGATCGGCGATTTTTTCGTGCAGGGCTCCTTCAATTTCTTCTGCGATTCTGATGGCGGCATCCCGGGGAACGCCCGCATCCCGAATCGGTCTGCCGATGACGAGGATATCTGCACCATCGCGAACCGCCGATGCCGGAGTTGCCACGCGCCTCTGGTCATCCGAAGCCACCGCTTCCCATGAGGGTCGAATTCCCGGGGTTACGGCCAGAAAATCAGGTCCGAACTGTTCCTTGACCGTCCGGGCTTCCAAAGGCGAACAGATCACCCCGGCGCATCCGGCCCGTTTTGCCATGGCAGCACGCTTGAGCACTAGTTTTCCGGGATCTTCGACGTAGGCGTCCTGAAATCCGGATTGCCGGATATGTTCCGGTCCGACACTGGTCAATACCGTGACGCCGAGGATACCGACGTTCCCATCGGCGGCCTGAACGGCGGCGGCAAGCATTTCCTCGGATTCACCGCAGTGAACGGTAGCAAAGGACACACCCAGGTCACCGACCCGCTTGACGGCCCGCCCCACTGTCGCCGGGATGTCGTGCAGTTTCAGATCCAGAAATATCCTGGTGTTCCCGGCATTCTGAATGTATCGGACGATTTCCGGACCGGCCTCGATAAACAGCTCTAAACCGACCTTGAACATACCGACGGCTCCGGTCAGCTCTTTTATCAAATCCCGGGCAGTCGACATGCTGGGGACATCCAGTGGAAAAGCAATGTAATCGGTGGCAGATTTCATGTTCACCCCCATAAAACCGCACAGCGGTTTTATGAAATGCGGCGTTGCCGCTGTTTAACGAACAGTAAAATAAAACCAACACTCAGCAAAGTTCATGTTAAACTAATGAAATTGTTCTTTCACTACATTTGGTAGTGCTTTTTGATCCACTCCCGGTATTCTCCGGATTGCACACGATGAATCCACTCTGAATTGTCCCGGTACCAGTGAACGGTTTTCCGGATTCCGGACTCGAAGGATTCCACCGAAGTCCAGCCCAGTTCCTTCCGGATCTTATCGGATTCGATGGCGTATCGATAGTCATGCCCCGGCCGATCCGTTACGAATGTGATCAGTTCCCGGCACGACGATTCGCCAGGTCTGGGTGCCAATTCGTCGACCAGGTCACAAATGGCATGAACCACATCCAGGTTTCTCATTTCCCCTTGGCCGCCCACGTTGTAGGTCTCCCCCGGTTCCCCTTGGGTCATGATGATCCAGATGGCCCGGCAATGATCCTCGACATAGAGCCAATCCCTGACATTACGGCCGTCGCCGTATACCGGCAGCGGGTCGCCGTTGAACGCATTCAGAACCATGAGCGGAATGAGTTTCTCCGGGAACTGGTAGGGGCCATAGTTATTTGAGCAGTTCGAAATGGTAATGGGAAGTCCGTACGTCCTACCGTAGGCCCGGACCAGATGATCAGACCCGGCCTTCGAGGCGGAATACGGGCTGCTGGGATCATAGGGTGTATCTTCCCGAAAGGCCCCGGTCTCACCCAGGGTCCCGTACACCTCGTCCGTACTGATGTGGTGAAACCGGACGATCCGGTTTTTCCGCTCCCTGGCCAGTTCCAGAAGCCGGAACGTGCCGATCACGTTGGTGTCCACGAAGTCTTCGGGGTCGACGATGGACCGGTCGACATGGGATTCGGCGGCAAAATGACAAATGCCGTCGACCTCGTACCGGTCAAACACCGTGGCCATGGCTTCCGGATCACAGATGTCGGCCCGGATGAAATGATACCGTTCCCCATGGTCGGCCTCGATCCCCTCCAGGCTCTCCGGGTTTCCGGCGTAAGTCAACTTGTCGACGTTGATGATACGGCCACGGAACTCCGGCAGTGAAAGCATAAACCGTATGAAATTGGCCCCGATAAATCCGCATCCTCCGGTGACGAGTAGATTTTTCATAACAATTCTCTCGTTTCAGAAAGGTTCCTTAATAGCTACCGAATCCATCGATTCAATATGTTTGGTGTTTCGTGTTTGGTATCTTACAGTTGAAAGTTGAAAGCTGAAAGCTGAAAGTAAAAAAAGGCGTTGTTGCTTTGAACACGCCAGCGGCGGGTAATCTTTCAGCTTTCAGCTTTGAGCTTTCAGCTCCAGCTGTTTTCTTTCATCATCACATGGACTGCCTTGGGAACGATTTCGGCGATGGCGGGCAGAACCCCCGGCTGTTCACCATCCACCTCGATCAGCACCCGCTGGGACGACGTCGCCTCAATCCGACGTCCCGTCCATACCTGTACCTTTTCAATATCATTAATCCGGCCCATGTAAAGCTTGGGCAGATGGCGACAAACCTCGGAAAAGCTCAGATCTCCAATGACAACCGTATGAAAAAGTCCGTCATCAACGAGTGCTTCCGGGGCGACCTGCATTCCTCCGCCGTGGAATCGTCCATTGGCAACCACCAGGTTCCACACTATGGCAGAGCGTAACCGGCCGTCATCCACCCGAAAGGTTATGCGTCTTTTGCCGTACCGCAGAAGCGCCACAACGGTGGCCCATAAAAAGGATAAAAAAGGTCCAAAGGCCTTGGTTGTATGATTCACACGGGCGCAGACCTCGCCACCCAATCCAAAACTTGCGATGTTGTGAAAATGTCGACAATCCGGAAAAGCTCCATAAGGTCGGAACCACAACCGGCCGATATCGATCGGACGGCTACGGCCGGAGGCAATAATGTCGACCGCCTGTTCCAGATCCCTCGGGATGGTCACCGATCGAACAAAATCACATCCGGTCCCGTTCGGAATAAACCCCAGCACGCCGTGGCGACGGACAGCGGGGGCCGCGGCCATAAATCCGTTCACGACCTCGCTGAGGGTCCCGTCACCCCCCACGCAGACGATCCGCCGGCTCCCACCCAGCAGGGCCCGATGGGCGACCCGAGCCGCATCTCCAGGGCCTCTGGTGTGAACCGCGCCAAACCTGCCCACCCGATTCCGGATCAGATCGTTCAGACGCGGCCACGTCTTGCCGGTGGACCCGTGTCCGGCTTGAGGATTGACAATGAAGATAGTTTCCCAAGCCGTTGCCTTTCCTGCCAACCCAACCATGACACGATAGTATTGAAATTTCAAAAGTGTCGCAACCCTGAGAGGCATTCCCTTCATGACGCGTTCGGCCACCCCCGGCCGCATTCGGATCAACATTTTTTCGAGGAAATTTATTGAATTATATTCCTCTGTGGTGATAAATGTGTATATTTTATGGATCATCCGGCGGATACGGGACGGCATCAACACAGAGAAAGCGGCCACCCCACGCCCATCGGCGAGGCATTGAATAGCGGGAATGCAGGGATGGATTTGAACGAAACTCAACAAAAATTGCTGCGGATGCTGCCCGGCGTTGACCGACTGATGGAAACCGTAAAAGACGATGATGTGTTTTCGTCGACTCCTCCATCGGTGTTGGTCAGGTCCGTCCGGTCCGTCATCGAACACCTCCGTGAAGCCATCCTCGAAGACGGAAGCCGCATCCCGGAGAAGCAGCTGTCGCCGGAGGCCCTGGCCGTCTCTGTGAAAAAGAGGGTTATTCAGGCCATTTCTCCGAATCTTCAACGCGTCATCAATGCGACCGGTGTGGTCATCCATACCAATCTCGGGCGTTCCCTGCTTTCCCGGGATGCCATTGAAAATGTGGCTCTAATTTCCGGGCAGTACTCAAACCTGGAATATGATCTTGAAGCGGGCAAACGGGGGTCCCGATACAGCGCCATAGAAGACATCTTGTGCGAGATCACCGGTGCAGAGGCCGGAATGGTTGTCAACAACAATGCCGGAGCAGTGCTGCTAACACTGGAAACCCTGGCAAGGGGTAAAAAAGCGGTGGTGTCCAGAGGGGAACTGGTTGAGATCGGAGGATCCTTTCGGATTCCCGATGTCATGGCCAAAAGTGGGGCCATCCTGTCCGAAGTGGGCACGACCAACCGGACCCACCTGAAAGATTATGAAGGCGCCATCGACGACGATACCGGTCTGCTCATGAAGGTACACCGTAGCAATTACAGCATAGTGGGATTTACGGCCGAAGTACCCATCGAAGAGCTGGTTCGGCTGGGCCAGGCCCACAACATACCGGTAATGGAAGACCTGGGCAGCGGTATGTTTATCGATTTTTCAAAATTCGGCCTTCAGCGGGAACCAACAGTGCAGGATACCGTGGCCAGCGGCGCTGATGTGGTGACCTTCAGCGGCGACAAACTGCTCGGCGGTCCCCAGGCCGGAATTATCGTTGGGAAAACGTCTATTCTTGACAGAATAAAAAAAAATCCCATTACCCGGGCCCTTCGCATCGACAAAATGACACTGGCTGCCCTGGAAGCTACTTTTCGGTTGTACAGAGAAGAAGAAAAAGCCATGGACGCCATCCCGACACTGCGCATGCTGACGATGCCGCCAAGCGTCATCGAAGCGAAAGCCGCTCATCTGATGAGCGTGATGAGCGCTATCGGATCGGAGCACCTTCACCTGGAAATTATCCAGCGATCGTCCAAAGCGGGCGGCGGGTCGCTACCCCTGATGGAACTGCCGAGTCGCTGTGTGAGTGTTCATGTCGACGGCGTATCGGCAAACGCCATCGAGCGGGCCATGCGCGCATACTGCCCGCCGATCATCGGACGAATCGAAGAAGACCGGTTTTTGCTTGACCCGAGAACCTTGCAGGAGGACGAGCCACATCTCATCGCCGACGCATTCTCACAACTGCTGCAGAAGAATGGATCATGAATCAGACCGAAGCTGAACCCCGTCAGGAGCTGGTTAGGAGTCGCTGCTCGACGCAGCATTTTTTACTGTCCCAAACCGATGCCACCGGCCATCGAGATATTTCCGAGCAAAAGTATCCGGCCGGTTCGAAACGGCTGATGGAACACTTTCCGGACGTTCCGGCAGGTGCGTTATTCCTGAATGACGCCCTTGACCGCTTTAACGCCACAACCTGTTTCGAGGCGGTCACCATCCGCATCGACAATTTCAAACTGGATGTCACACGGGAGGGTAAGGGTCCCAACGATCGGCTTCAAAAAACCGTGGCAGACATCATCCACGAGACGTGCCGTGAACAAACTGGCGTCTGGGGAATTTTAGATGCGGATATTTTCGGCTGTTTTTTCAATGTAAACCGGGATACGTCCATCCTGACAAAGTGTGAAGGCCTCCGGGACGCGATAAAGGACAGCGCCCTGGGCACGGTTTCCATTGGATATGCCACCTACCCCAGTCTGGGCTACGACCGATCACAGATCCTGGAAAATGCTCTGAAAGCCTTGGACCATGCCGCATTTTTCGGTCCCGGCAGCGTGGTCGGGTTTGATTCGGTCAGTCTCAACATCAGCGGCGATCAACTGTATCAACGGGGAGACCTTGATGGTGCTGTGGGTGAATTCAAGAACGCCCTGGCGCTCGACCCGAAGAATGTGAACGTTCGCAACAGCCTCGGGGTCTGTTACGGCATTCTGGGCGACCTGGACAAAGCACTGGAAGAATTCGAATCGGTACTGGAGATCGAACCGGAAGAAGTCATGGCCACGTACAATACCGGCCTGGTGTATATGCTCAAGGGAGAAAAGGACAAGGCCCTTGAATATTTCCAGAAAGCGAATACTTCCGAGGAATTGTTCGAGACGGCGTTTCAGGCCGGTCGTTTGCATCTGGAGCAAAAAGAGCCCGAGGCGGCCAAACCTTATTTCGAACGGGCGATCCATTTGAATCCTGAAGCCGCCACTGCTTATCGCTATCTTGGAGATTGCCTCCATACGTTGAAGAAGCGCTCGGAGGCCATCGCCGTATACAAGCAAGCCATCAAAAAGAATCCGAATGACGCCGCCTCACTTTCGGCCATCGGGTACCTGTTTTATGAAATGGGCGAAAATCCGGAAATCGCGGAAATATTTTGCCGGCAAAGCGTGACCATTGAATCCGATAACGGACTGTATCGGAATCGCCTGGCCCAGGTGCTCCTCCGCCAAAACCTGCCTCTGGAAGCGCTCGACCAATTCCGGAAAGCATCGGCGCTTGGCAGCAACTGCCGGCAGCAGATTGAATCGCTGACGCGGGAGATAAAAAACCCGTCCTCAGCAGAGCCCCATAACCATCGTACTTCGGGCGCACGGGGATAGACACCATATGAAGCGAATCGTTCAGGCCACCCTCAGCGAAACCATTGCCGTCATGGAAAAAAGCATCCCGGAGAACCTGGATCGACTTCTGGAGGCGGCGGATCGTCTGGCCACGGCGCTAACTTCGGGCCACAAAATCCTTATTTTCGGAAACGGCGGCAGTGCCGCGGATGCTCAACACATTGCCGCAGAATTTGTGAACCGTTTTCAGATCGAACGGCCTCCTCTGGCGGCCATTGCGTTGTCAACGGACACGTCGATCCTGACCAGTATCGGCAATGACTACAGTTTCGATGAAATCTTCTCAAAGCAGATAGCCGCCATCGGCAAACCCCATGATGTGGCATGGGGTATCAGCACCAGCGGAAATTCGAAAAATGTCGTCCTGGGAATGACGGCTGCTCGGGATGCCGGGATGTTCACCTTGGGAATGACCGGGCGGGGCGGACAACTGCTGGATCTTGGTGATGTAACCTTGAAGGTACAATCGGATGTAACCGCCCGCATTCAGGAGACTCACGCTGTCTATGGCCATATTCTGTGCGATCTGGTTGACAGAATCCTTTTTCCAGAAAGGTTCGAGGCGTCATGACAGACGGTTTCAAGCCCATGGACCTCGATGGTCTGAAAACCTACTCCCTGACGGAGCGCAAAAGCAAAGTTTCCGACGCTGACTTTGCATCACCCTGGGAAGTCGGAGGTTCTTTCAGAGAGTTTCTAAAACGGCTGCCCCGGATTTTGGCCGGAGAAGATATTCGAGAGGTCATCTCCAGCATTGCGCAGGCTCGGCGGGAACAAAAAGCGGTGCTCATGGCAATGGGAGCCCACGTCATCAAGGTGGGGTTGAATCCGGTGGTCATTGATCTGATGCACCGGGGAATTATCACCGGGATCGCCATGAACGGTGCGGGCATCATTCACGATTTGGAAGTGGCGATAACCGGACAAACCTCAGAGGATGTTTCCGCCGCTCTGGGAAATGGATCCTTTGGCATGGCCAAGGAAACCGGAAATTTCCTCAACGAGGCCATCCGTTCGGCCCGCGACCAAAACCTGGGTCTTGGGGAAGCGGTGGGAAGAAAAATCATCAACGAAGACTTTTCCCTCAAAGAAAACAGCATCCTGGCCACGGGCATCCAGCTGGGGATTCCGGTCACCGTTCATGTTGCCATCGGAACGGACATTATCCACATGCACCCGGAGTTTGATGCTGAAGCGGCGGGCGGAGCCACGCACCGGGATTTCCGCATATTTTCCACCATGGTGTCCACCCTTGAAAACGGAGTATACTTGAATGTCGGCTCGGCGGTAATCCTTCCGGAGGTCTTTTTGAAAGCCCTTTCCGTGGTCCGGAATCTGGGCCACTCGGTTCATCGGTTTACGGCGGTGAATCTTGATTTCATTCGGCATTATCGACCCATGACCAATGTCGTTCACCGACCGACGGCAGAGGGCGGAAAAGGCCTCAGCCTGGTGGGCCACCACGAGCTGTTGCTGCCGATGATCGCCGCGGGAGTGTTGGAGGAACTGGGTTAGCCCGAACATTGCATGAACTCTTTTCAGTCTACAGCTTCATCTCAAAGTGCCTTGTTGAGCGAAGCGAAATCCCGCCCACGGGGCCCATGAAGGTCTCCATTTGGTGCAATATCCGGGTTGGGTTGATTTTCAGGTTGGAAAGGATTAGCTTCACAGGCGTTTTGCCTTAATTGCGATCGTGGGATTACCCAAAGAAACAATACGGTTCGGGAGAGATAGACGATGCCCATATACGAATATCACTGTGAGAAATGTAACAAGGACTTTGAGTGCCTGATTCTGGGCAATGACACACCGGAATGCCCGGAATGTTGCAGCACTGACGTCTGCCGGCTGATGTCCACCTGTGGGTTCGTCAGCAAGGGTGGCGGCGGTCAAACCATTAAGAAAGCCGCTTCGGATTCCGCCTGCAGCGGATGTGCGGCAACCAGCTGCTCGACCTGTGGGCACTGATGGGTAAACAGTTTCGAATCGGTACCCGTGGAAGCCAGTTGGCTCTCTGGCAGGCAAGATGGGTGCAATCCCGGATTCGGAGTATCGAACCGGATGCAGATATCGAGCTGATCACCATCAAGACCATCGGTGACAAGATCCTGGATGTTCCCCTTGCCAAAGTGGGTGGCACGGGGCTTTTTGTTAAGGAAATCGAAGAAGCTATCCTGGACGGGCGTGTCGATCTGGCGGTGCACAGCATGAAGGACATGCCCTCGGAATTGCCGGAAGGTCTGGTCATCGGAGCCATACCCGAGCGGGAAATGCCGGGGGACGTGTTATTATCCCGGGGGAACCGTCGCCTTTCCGAACTTCCCCAAGGTGCCCGGATCGGCACCAGTAGTCTGAGACGTGCGGCCCAACTTCTCGCCCACCGGCCTGATGTTCGGATCGTGTCGCTACGCGGGAATCTCAACACACGGATTCGGAAGCTCGACACCGAGGATTTGGACGCCATTGTACTGGCCGCTGCCGGCGTACTCCGCCTCGGCCTTCAAGATCGGATTACCGAGTATCTGGATTTCCATATTATGGTACCGGCCGTGGGACAGGGCGCGCTGTGCATTGAGTCCCGCAAAACGGATGATATGCTCCGCCCCATCCTCGACACCATGGAAGATCCGGGCACACGAACCGTGGTCACCGCCGAACGCGCGTTTCTGGCCCGACTCGAGGGAGGCTGTCAGGTTCCCATTGCCGGCCATGGCATCCTGGAAGAGGGTCGCTTGCAGGTGACCGGCCTTGTGGCGGATCTGGACGGAAAAACCGTGATCCGCGAATCTCTGGGCGGGCCCCCGGAGAAGGCGGAAGAGATTGGGACGAGCCTGGCCGATATCCTGCTGGAGAGGGGAGCCAGGGAAATTCTCGACAAACTTTACGGCGCGGAGGCATAACCATACATCAATTTCCCCAAATCCAAATCTCGAAATAAAATCGTTCAACGATTTTATGAAACGCGACGTTGTCGCTCAAAGGGCGACGGAAACTGTATGGCAAAATCCATAGGTAAAGTATATCTAGTCGGTGCCGGTCCCGGCGATCCCGGACTGATTACGATAAAGGGCCGCCGATGCATCCAACGGGCCGATGTGGTCATTTATGACTATCTGGCGGCAAAAGAGTTCCTCAAGTATGCCCGACAGGACGCGGAGCTCCGGTATGTCGGGAAAAAGGGAGGGGACCACACCCTGTCACAGGAGGGGATTAACCGGCTCCTGGTAGAGAAAGCAAAGGCCGGAAACGTCGTAACGCGCCTGAAAGGCGGAGATCCGTTTATCTTCGGTCGGGGCGGTGAAGAGGCAGAGGTGTTGGAAGCCGCCGGAATCCCCTTTGACATTGTTCCCGGAGTGACATCGGCCATTGCAGCGCCGGCATACGCCGGTATCCCGCTGACCCACCGTGATTTTACATCCACCCTTGCCTTTGTCACCGGACACGAAGATCCGACAAAATCCGAAACGAGTATCGACTGGAAATCCCTGGCCCGGGGTTTCGGCACGCTCGTCTTTCTTATGGGAGTCAAAAATCTGCCGAGCATCGTGGAACGGCTGACCGAAAACGGAATGCCCACAGATACTCCCGCGGCCCTGGTCCGCTGGGGTACTACCGCCCAGCAGCAGACGATCACGGGCACGCTGGTAAACATCGTGGATCGGGTAAAGGCCGCCGGCTTTAAAGCGCCCGCGATTATTGTCATTGGCGGCGTGGTACAGCTGCGGGACAAACTCAAGTGGTTCGAAGACCGGCCACTGTTGGGAAAGCGCATCGTTGTCACCCGGGCCCGGCAACAGGCCAGCGAGCTGGTCCAGTCTCTGACGGATTTGGGGGCCGCAGTCCTGGAATGCCCCACTATCGAAATCGTTCCCACGTCGGACTGGTCCAAACTGGATCAAGCGATGGACCGGCTGAGGAACTACCAGTGGATTGTCTTTACCAGTGTCAACGGCGTCGGGTATTTCTTCAAACGGCTTTTTGAACTGGAAAAAGATGTACGATCTTTGGGGCATGTTCGCACTGCGGCGATCGGACCGGCTACCGCCGCACGCCTGGCCGAGTTCGGCCTCAGAACCGACATCATTCCGGAAAGCTACCGCGCCGAATCCGTAATCGACGCATTTAAAAAAGAAGATGTGGGCGGGCAGCGTATTCTGCTTCCCCGGGCGGCCGAAGCCCGCCCGATTCTGCCGGCCGAGCTGATCAAGATGGGTGCCGCTGTCGACGAGATTCCAGTCTACCGGACCCGGGCAGTTGAAAACGAAGTAGGTCTTCTGGAAAAGGAACTGGAGGCCGGGCACATCGACATGGTCACATTTACCAGTTCCTCCACGGTACGCAATTTCAAGACCCTGATCCCCGAGGATCGCTTTTCTTCCCTTACGGAAAACATAAGCGTAGCCAGTATCGGCCCGATCACCTCAGGCACCGCAAAAGAGCTCGGTTTTGAGGTGCACATCGAGGCGGAACAGTTTACCATTTCCGGGCTGATTGACGCCATTCTCGAACACTACCAGAACTCGTAAACCGGCATTCTATAGCCGTTGTCAAAAACATGTTCCGAATGAAGCCGAAGAATCCATCGTCATGCCGGACCCCGATAAGCCTGCCCCGGCATGCCCCTGGCCGGGGGCATCCAGAATCGGTTTGCTGTTTACTGGATGCCGGCCTGCCAGACTGTGTCATAATTATGTACCAATTACTACTGAATAACCGTATCGATAGGTGATATATAGGTTGTAAAATCAAGGAGAACGATATGGCATTCCGATACGGCCAAGACCGAAAGCAATTGGCCCT
>Ga0209780_1000299_pt1 | contig 24973 bp, 11 predicted proteins | sample WorMetexBAHAMAS2_FD_187384 | JGI IMG/M metagenome (GOLD analysis project Ga0209780, IMG submission 187384) | Marine gutless worms symbiont microbial communities from Max Planck institute for Marine Microbiology, Germany - Inanidrilus exumae... | ecosystem: Host-associated > Annelida > Digestive...
GCGTCAATGTCGCCGGTGCCTCCTCCCAGTCGCACTTGCTGGCGTTGCTGCTGCTGCTGCAGTTGAGCAGTCTTCAGTGACAACTAGCTGACATCGGCAACTTCATTTCTCTACGTCTATCGATCACTCGAATCGACACCCCGTGTCGATCGTCGGTGCATCGCTGATCGCTGACGGACGCGTGGTGCCGTATCCGTCTCGTCTCGCTTTGAAGCTGCCGGCGGACAGCGGCGACTGCGACGCCATCAAAGATGCATTGACGTGAGGCGCTGCGGCCGTGCGCGTTGCAGGCGCCGAGAACAACACCGCCGATTGAACGAATTCGCCGAACGACTACGACGACGACAACGTAATGACAACCAGGACTGCGGAAGCTGGCGTCATTCGACACTAGCGGCTAGGAGCGGCAGGTGCCCGGCCTGCACGCGCTGAGCTTCAGCAAACAGTCGTAACGCACAGAAAAGCACGGCACACGCCATCTTCCTCCACAGACGGTGCAGCATGAGTTGGACAACGCGGACACCGTCGACGATTCGTTGTCGTTTGCGGATGACATCGTTTGTATTCGTTGCCATGGTGATCTTGGATGCTGTCGTGGCTGAGACGTCGCTAGGCGACAACGACAAAACGTTCCGTCTCGCTCGTTGTCGAGTCCGCTGTTTGGCTTCACTGCAGGTCTGTACGGTCTCGTCACTGTCTAATACACTCCACTCAGTCATTGGCTTGCTATACTCTTCCTTCCGATATTGATTGTCTGCATGTACAATGTGACTTCGTTCTTCGTCCAGCGTATTGAGCGAAGTCTTGCGACACGTTTCGGTTTTATCGATGAAGTCATGTTTTACATTATGAGGCCAGTGGTCCAAAATCAAGCACGACGTTATGTTTCGTCGAGTTCACCAGGTGGCGGCACCGGGAGCGAAGTTGCCTTTTACAATTGCAGGCTTGTTGTAGAAGTGATGTAATACGCCGTAGTTTAAGTTTTTTTACTGAAGTTGAAATTTGCTATCGATGTGGGTGGTACCTTTAATAATAATAATAATAATAATAAAGGGAAACGGAAGGGGAAAGGACAGGAGGATAAAAAATACAATACAGCCTGCAATACAATACAAAATACAAAGATACAATGTGCACCCACCATAAACAAGTTCTTGAGTGAGGTGTGTTATACAATAGCCAGCTTTATGCTTGTGTGACAACTCTTTTGTTTCTATAGTTCACAAAATTTGAATTTGAAAGCATCAAGCTAAATTATCTTTTTATTGTTGTTGTCGTTTAACAAATTACTGTCGAAGACAAGCTGTCGTTTGTGCTTTAATTACTATTTATGCTGCTACTATTGCTGCTAAAACTTGACAATAAGTTTCTTTCCTTCGGCGCGAAAGAACAATTTATGGAGTGCGATTGTCACCAAGTCTGCTACAACCGTGCATAACGGTGTAAAGTATACATAGGCGTACACGTATATTTCAGTACTGTTTGTGAGTGATCATATAACTGCGGTCAGCCCAGGTAAGTTAGTGGATGTGTACTATTTACGTTCGTTTTGACTAACTACAATAGAATATTTTATTTCCAGAGGTGTCTAAAAGTACAAATGTCACAGTTGTTGGACATAAAGAGCATCAGTTACATAATATTATTCATAATATAACATTTTTAAAACTAAATTTCCTGTTTGATCCTCAGGCAAATCATTTGTATTTAATGTGACTGAATGTTGTATAATGATTAAAGATGTAGTTACGAACAGTAAGCTAAAACAGAATTGGCCACGTCTGTTTATTTCTTCTTTTCTTAGCGAACTTTATCGTGTGTCTATCAAAAGTGTTAGCCAACAATGTCGAAAGTACGCAACTTAGAAATGTCTCTGCTCCCATGATATTTATAAATACTTTTTTTACTAACCGTATTGTTGATCTCTGGAACAGTTTACTGAATGAAGTTGTTTCTGTTCAATCACTGCACACATTCAAATATAAAGTCTCTCGCCTAAATGTGTAGTATATTTTATATTGTCTTGATGTGTTTCGTACTTATGATGTACTGATACTGATACTTTATTAAACATGTGCAACAAACGTGCACGAAAATAATGTGTTTAGTTTTGTAGGATTGTAGAACTGTTTTAGTACTTTTATATTGTCTTGATTTTTGCATTGTTAGTGGCCAACTGGCCCTTTTGCATTAATAAATTTGATTTGATTTGATTTGATTTGATAATAAAAAATGATGCCGTGCCAATTTCTTTAACGTGTCCCTAAAAGAAATGAAAGACGAAAAGGCTACAATTCATACCGTTACGCTTTCATTTACCGAATGCCATTGCCACTTGAGTCGAAAGTCTATCGTATTTCGGCAATTTTATGTTAAAGATAAAGCACTACCATTAGTTTCTTCGATCCAGGATTTAAGTGTGATAATGATTTATCACCTGGTATTTACATTAATAAAATAGTTAGTTGCTAAGGCACATCAACGTGTAAATATGATTCACAGGTGTTTCGTTTCGCGAAATGTCGAGCTACTGACGCGAGCTTTTGTCACTTATGTTCGCCCTCTTCTTGAGTACAATAGTGTGATTTGGTCCCCTAGCCTCAAACGAGACATTGCACTATTGGAGCAGGTTCAGAGACGTTTTACCAAGCGGTTGCCAGGCCTGAAAGACCATTCTCATGATGAACGCTTAAAACTATTGAACTTAGAGAGATTAGAATTTGTAGAATTTGGTCTGATTTGCTCTGGTGCTATCAGATTGTTTTCGGACTAGTACATATAAACAAGGAGGAATTTTTCACATGACGCCTGAGCAGAACACGAGGTCATCCTTACAAACCTTTTAAGCATTTTAAGAGTTGTTCAGTAAGATCTACTTATTTGAGCGAGGGAGTCATAAACGTTTGGAATTGCTTATCGCCAGAAATGATCGATTTCAGCTCTCTGGCGAGTTTTAGAAGGTCTCTGGAAGCAACTGTTTAGGAGCACTTACTTATTAGGAGTTTGTCTCAATTTGTGTTTGTGTTGTGTTTTATATTCCTTGTAAATTTGTTTTTTTTATAAAGTTTTTAGGTTTATATTTTATGGCTGCCTTAAATGCATACTTTGCCTAGTATTTTGGTGCTTTCATGTACGTTATGTGTCAGTTTACGGCGAATAAATACGATACGATACGGTAATGCAGTGCGTGTGTGCTTCGAACGTGACTGGTGGTATGGCTACGAATGGAGATGTTTGAGGAACCGGATATGAAATGCTATTATTGATTGACAAAAGCATGTCAGTGCTGACAGTACAGTCAATTAGCGACATGGCTGTTGTTGTTGAAAAATTGTGAACGTTCATCCTTCTCACATGGACTTCGCTCCCGGTACAGACACCTGGCTAATCGGACGAAACATACGCGTCGTCTTTGATTCTGGCCCATTCGCTCCATTATCTCCAGTTCGCTAGTTAACTATGTACAGCTGCTTGCGTTTACTATCTTTCTTCTGTACTTGTCGGCCTGCGTCTTGTCATGCCTTAATGATAAACGAATATTGATTGATTGATTGATTGATATGAAAATATGACGTTATTTACAAAACCGGAAATACATAACGTATTGCGTTGCCAACAGATGAGCAAGCACCGAGCCATGGCCACTGGTAACCAGGACCGAAAATTTGGTGAAATCTCAAATGTGGTCTTTGCGATATGCGAGCGGATAGACAGACAAACGCCGATCACAGTACTTCGTACCCCTACCGGGTGCGTAGTAATGATCTAAGGGAACTAAACGGACGGCAGTGCGAGCTGAGACTGGAAGTGGCGGAACTCGCGGGAGTCGGTCCGAAGACGGAGTGGCGAACGCGGAGATGAAAGTCCATGAAAGATGGATGATTCAACACCGACCTCGTCGACAAGTTACCGCCGGTCGCCGCCGAGTACTCGTGAAATTATTAACCACGCCGACGTCCATAATCGACGGAGACGTACTGACTCTGACGGCATCAAACTGTCCAGCGGATCACAGCAGCTTTTTTCCCCATAGATTTTCACGTCGATCGATGCGCACTTGGTGTCACACGCAATGCATTATGGACCACGTAAGTCTAACGGTTAAGTTGATAACAGAAAATGCTCGTCAGTAAATACTGCCGAGATGTGTGCGGTTTGATGGTGGGCGATGTAAAGCGGATTATTATTTGCCACAGTCGACAAGGAACGATCGAACTAGGCGACGAGGAAGCGAGCTGACGTCGAACGCGATACACGGACGACGCCTTGTCGTCGCTGATTTGTAGTCCGTGACGTCCTTGCGACCAGCTGTGTCTGCCGCCGGCGCCGCTGTCCACCGAGACTTGGACGAGAGCGCTGCTGAGCTAGTGCTCTATGGAGGGATGAGGATGCCGGTGTGAGGTCCTGCGAGACGGCGCAACTCGCAAGCAGGTGCGTTGTTAGCTGTAGCTGCTACGGTCACTCACTCACGTCCAACTGGCGTCGGTCTGAATCAGACGCCGCCGTCGACGTACGCCCTCGGGTCATCACGACTGATTGGCGCTTTTTCTCATCCTCATCCTATTGACCACTCAGCAGCTGAATCCCGCTAGCGTATTCACGTGCTGCCCTCGCAGTCATCGCTGTCGACAGACCGTCGCTTTTCCTTCCGGGAAATTCTGCTCTGCTGTTAGGTGCATGGAAGCAGTGCGCGTTCGTTCGTCGTGAACGCGTCGATAAACCGTAGCGCAGCGGGAGAGTAAAATACGGGGACGATCATTGCGCTGTATTCAGGACGCTGAGAATGCGGGAATGGAAAACGCGGGCTTGAAAACGCGGAGCGAGAAAACTTAAATTGTATGTATGCAGCCGTACAAAGTAAAGAATCTGTGCCTTTTTGCGCAGCGTACTGTTAGGTTGGTAGGTTGCGTGGCACAGTGGTAGAACGTCGGTCTTTGTTCGGTGAACTTTCCCTGTCCTGCGCTCGACCTGTAGCTGACGGGTGACCACTTATGTGGGTAAATCGTCCCCTGTAGGTCAACCAACCAGGCCAACTCAGCCTCTCATCCCTTAAGGGTCAACAGATGAGTAGTAAGCTGCAATTGGATGGCTCTTTCCTCAGTTAGGGTTGGCGCCATCTGGTGAACGCTTACGAAGGAAAAGCAGGCATGGTGTATTTGCAGGTAAAACTGTCTGATCCATGCCTGAGCGCTTTGAGATATACTTAGTATATAAAAGGCGGTATATAAATACTCTTCCTTTCCTTTGCTTTCCTAGACCCCGTCAACACCAGCAACGATGTCGAAGTGACATTGTTGAAGCGACAGGCAACAGTGTCGAAGAACCACTGTCGAAGCGACATTGTCGAATGCTACAAGTCGAACGATTCTTTGGATAAAGTCGAACGTTGCTTCGACATTTTTCAAATTGTTTCGACTTTGTCGAAAGGACGAAATTTCACGAAAAACTCGTTCGACATTGTTGCCAAAAACGGCAACAATGTCGACGCAAGGTTCGACTTTGTCAAAAGAATCGTTCGACAGTGGTGCAGGTGTGGACGGGGCTTAACTGTTGAGATATGAGGTTATGACGGTATGGAGGTTACATACGGTGGAGCACGCAATAGAAATCCATTGCAGAGAATCGCCGTTAAATTTCTGGAGATCAGAGTGATGCCATGTTTTTGACTTTGCACAGTATACACGTCTTAATTTGTTGTAAAGTAATCTATGCGCAATAAAACAATTTGATTTCGGCTCTCGGACAGAATGACCGAAATTTACGCTTGGCACATCAAGGGGAAAGACAGGCAGACAGACGGACGGACGGACGCCAGACCGTTACATTACGCTTTTCGCTAGACGCGGCCAGCGTAACAAAAAAACTTTCATATAAATGTCAGTTGCTTCAACGAATAGTTTTATCTGGAATTGAACGCGACAAAAGTGAAGTTTTTGTTGTTACGTAACTTCAAATGTAGGCTATTTGGTGTGAATATGGTGAATAAATAAATGCCATTACGTATACGTGCACATTGTGTCCCAAAAATATGTTTTCTTTTTTATTTTTTGAATAACTATGTCAGAATTCACCGATTTTAATGATTTTCGGTAAGTGAAATCCTGCAACGTAGTGCGGTGATATTTTTCAGATGTCGTGGGCAAGATCACAGTGACGGTTACAGTTAGTTTTATTCCGTCAATAATCAGAATTACGTCTCGTATTGTTGAAAATGACTTTTTGGATTTCCCAATGTAAAGTGGCTACAGCTGACAGGTGAGGTGGGCAAATTTTCTTAGGATTTCACGCACCACAAATCATTAAAATCGGTTAATTTTTAAACAGATATTAAACAATAAAAAGTGAACAAATTTTTTGGGGGTCAAATTGTATAAATCAGTACAAGCAAAACCACGAACGATCAAAATGACTAATGTGATGGAGCGACCTGTCGCAAATCGCGACATCAAAATGCGCAACATTTAGCCACGTCAGCTGTTGCTAGCTGCCGCTGCTGCTGCTGCGTTGCTATGACGTGACAGACGTCATGAGGCTAGGATTACGGCGTGCGTCAAGCGACTACCGAAACATGACGACTCCCATGCGATAAGCGTCGCGTAATTGGCTTCATAGACCCGACGTAGAATTGCATTACCGCCGCCCGTCAGCAGCAGACTTGCCGCATAACACAAGCCACCATGCTCCGGCATCCGGCAACAGGATTGGTTGGACGGTCTGGTTCGCCTAGCTCGCCGTGAAAATTCACGAATTATGTGTCGAGTCGGCGTCGACATTCTTCAGCGCGCGTAGACAACGATGTTCGCGTATCCACCAACGAACGAAAATACCTCGCATGCATTTGTCAACAGAAATTCCACGAATTAACCGTAACTATTAAGCTACACAAAATTCAAGACAACAAAATGTTCTCTAACCAAACGCTGGACTTTAAAATACATTTTACTGCTCTACCAGTGCCGTGTTTACAGTTATCAAATTTAACGCGTCGCAAATAATGAAAAAATAGTCATTCGTATTTACCGCGCGACGCTGTGCTAGTGTGGTAAATGCTGAAGCCATGTTTCCGTCCGTTTGTCACAAGAGTTGTATTGCATCAAACAAAGGCACACAATAATTCACGGACTCTAGCTTTATAATACCAAAGATGTTGGTGACATTCGCATGGGCCACCATCAGCGGGGCACCAAAGTCCAAACACATGCAAGATGGGAAATTGGCGGTTTTTGACCAATATTTTGCTATATGTCAGAACGGGGAAAGATAGGAGAATAGTTACTATATCGAATGGTGCTACTTCCAGTGGTCTTGAGTGACCCCTAAATACCCCCAAAGCGAGTGGCGTCGCCAGGTGTCAGAGGTTGATGGCACTGCATAAGTAACTTAATGGGTGTGGCGACAGAATCATCTAGTATACATGGACTCCATCTTCTGTAGCCGGAAAACTTTCTCAACGAATTTGCCACGATCTCAGGATCCAGTTTGGAGGCGGTTAGGGGGTGGGGGCAACTGCCCCGCCGCAACTGTTCGGTTTTCCCCCTACCCGTGGTGACGCCACTGTCCAAAGCAGTCCGTTTTCTACAATTTGCGTCGCCTTCCAAACTACGTAACCGGTGAAATAGAGACTTCACATTTGATAGTAAGTAAGTGATTCGTAGCAAGTTCCTAACTCAGTGATGAAATGGGTGTGGTCAAGGTCATGTGACTTTTTTAAAATTGGGAACCCCAATCATGTCTTTGGAATATGGGTGAATAGGCACTTCAAATTTAGTATGCTAATTGATGCTTACGAGTTCTAGTGCGTACATGGTAGATTATCCAGGAATGGATGTGTTCAGGGTCACATGACTTTTTTAAATTTAGGAAAATAACTAATTTTGACAGTATCTCGGAAACAGTACAAGATAGAAATATAGTTGCAATAGAAGGCCTATAGGACTGCAGTCAATCAATAAATCAAATGTAGATTTGTATAGCGCCATACGTCACAAGCGAATCGGAGGCGCTTCTTGGCGATTACTAGACGAGTGGACTTCCGTAGGCCATAGCTGCAGTGCTTCGAAAAATACTGACATTATCAGCCTGTTTTCAATTATCAGAAACCGAGTTCCAGACAGCAGGAGAGCTAACGTAGAAGGCATTCGCCGACAGAGTAATGGCATTGAACTTCGGTGCAGTCAGCAAGTTTTTATTTGAAGATCGCAATACACCAGCACGTCAATAAATCTCGAGCGGAGACGCCAGGTATGCAGGAGTGCGCCTGTTATCGAATGGCACCAATACCAGTGACGTTGCAAAGTAAGTAAGTAAGTAGTTGAGCGACCTTGAAGATTACTTTTGCTGTCTAAAGCCTTTCTAACTCCCATACCTCAGTAAATACAGCACGCGTTAACTACGATATATTTACACATGAATCGTAAGGCACACTTTTAACAATGTCTTATCCAAAATGAAGGGCTTCTCGAGGTCACAAATAGTCACTTACACTGTAAAATGTGGTTATATCTCGGAAATTGTGCAACACAGAGACGTTGTTACTACAGACCACTAACAGGAAGCGATATATGGCCTATCTAATAGCTACAATTCCGATGACATTGATTGACGTTTAAGGTCATCCGCCTATTGCAAGTCTTTTCAATGGTGTCTTTTGTACAGTTGACAAGATTTCAACCGGCCTAGCGCGTATGGCGCGGTCTCTCTGCGACAGCTGAGCTTCTTGTTGCTATGTTACTTCAATTCGTGTTATTTTTCATCAAAGTCACTTTCAAAATCACTTTTTGCGTAGTCATGTCGTTGAACTAGAACTTTACAGTGCTTATTTCGTAACAGTAAGACAAACACAGAATTTGACAGTACGTATTTAGACTATTTACTTCATTACAGAAACATGTGGACTCCGCAGAAAATAAGAAATAAAAGCAGAGAGTGTATGCGTAAGTTGCTGGAGGACTGCACTGGTGTGCGTGGTCTCTAGTCTCATCCGGCTGCTGCGTTCCCCAATGGGCCAGATTTCATCGTTATTCAGCCGACACAGTAGATGCTCAGGTGTCCGCCCACCGCATCTCGGCGTGTGAATACGGCGGGCGTACATCATTATCATGCCTGTCAGCCGACTCTACAACCATTCATTCCGTTCACTTCACTCCATTATCTTCCGTCCATCAGTCACCGTCCATACATTGTCGTCTAATCAGTGCATTCTGACAGCAGCAGCAGCCGCGGCTCTCTCTTCTGTATACAACTGTTATTACTCGCCGCATAGCAGCTGCTGTGTTCAATGCATCTCCATAGCACAAGAGACTGTGGCCAGAGATGTAGTTCTCGAGGCAGCTGCCTTGCCTCAAGGCAGCCTCGAGGCATCCTTTAGCCTGTCTTGGTCTCGGCTCTGCCTCGGTCTTGGCTCGGTCTCGAAGTTTCCGCCTCGATCTTGCTAGAAGCCCATGAGTTAGTTAAATTTCAGGGATTTGTAGTGCATTTGGTATATTTGGCATTTTGTGCATTTGGCATATTTATATGAGTTCTCTGTCTTAATTGTTGTAAGCGACAGACATTATTGTTGTACGATTTACAGATTTTACGTCTTCAGTACATTTTCAAACCTCAGTCTCCATCTGCCTTACCTCGGCCTCGGAGTGGCTGCCTCTGCCTCGGTCTCATCTAGCCTTGTTCCCAGCTTTGAGTGCCTCGGCCTCACTTTGGCTTCGGCACTTCTGCCTCAGTCCCTGCGTCTGCCTCGAAAAATGCCTTGACTACATCACTGGCCGTGGCCGCGATGGCCGACACGTTATGCGGTCCTCTCGGCACGGTAAAATTAAGAAGCCCTTTTGTCGATTAGTTGAATGGGTCCGGCCAGGCCAGTTTTAGGCACTGCTGGTTAGATTTTGTCGGGCCGATGGCGGGAAGGAACAGGAGAGAAGGCGAGTTCAAGGGGGCAGGTACGAAGGGGAGAAAAGGGACAGGGGGAACGAGAAGAGGGGAAGGGGAGGAGAAGAATGGATATGGAGTAGGATGTGAAGAAAAGGAGATTATATATTTTGACCTTGTGACGTTGATAGCTGACATTAAACCTGTAATATGCATGTCATGGGCAACAGGTACGTCTTTTTTTGCTTTTCTACAGCTTTTCAGTCTCGAGTTAAAGACAGGAACGCGACAGACAAACGGACGACTGACGATGGCACACAATGGAGTGCTACGTGATAATTAATTGACGATAAAATATAGTCATGATTAATACAGGGCATTTGTATAGCGCCCTTTCGTGATGCGATATTGCTCGACCTCCGAGTTGGCACATTCCTGGAAGAAGAAAAGAAGTATACTCGCCTCTAAAGCGCCCAGAATGGCACGTGTTAACGAGGGATCACACAGATTTACCTGCTACCCACACGCTCATCCGTGAATGGAATGGAACAAGCCATACTGCCTTTGATTCCCAGTCGCATTTTGGCCGCTACTCTTTCCCTTTCCGCAGACGGTAGGAGGCTGAGTTGGCCTAGGTAACTCTGCCTCCTACGCATTCACTGGATGTAAGCAGGCATAATGACCTAAATACTATTCCTTTTTACTGATATTATCTGTTACGGTTAGGGTCAGTGTGGTTACTAGAGTTAAAGTCAGGCTTAGGCGTTTACCTATTGAACATTTTTATTTCGTCAACAAGTATCGATGAAAAAGAAGAAAACAGCATTGCTTGCCGTTGTTTTGCGGTTATTTGCGGTGCTTTTGGCAATGGTTTGTAATGATTTGCTGTGAGTAAATTGTTCACTTGAGCACGACGTTGTTACTTACGACATTGTTCAGCGTGGCCAGCTTATTCGTCAAGAAACGGCACACGGTTTTGTGAACTTATCTTGACGCGTTGACAGAACGATAGATGTCGCAGACGGTCGGAGGCAAACAACGAAAGACGCCGACGTTTGTTGGGGGACGTTTAATCTTACGGTGACTCGGTTCAGTCCTCGGATTAGGCATGCAACTAATTATTGCGGGGACGGCGGCGGCGAGTGAAGCGTAAACAGCGTCGTCTAGAAGCGTCGTCGGATCGGATCGCATCACATCTCGTTGCGGCCGCTCGAACGACCCGCTCCGCCCCGCGTCGTCCGTCTATCGACTGTTTCCGCCCCGGTTATCAGCGACCGGAGACGACGGCGACGTCACGGCGGCGTCTTCGCGCTTGGTCGGCCGTCGTCCGGCGAGGACGCGCTATCGCAGAACAACGGCGATGACGGCTGCTGGATAAACAGCATTGCACTGCACCGCAGGCGGCCTCGATCTTCCGACTGTCGCCGCGCCGCCGTCCGAGTCATTTTATCGCTGTGCTTTCGCATCAATATATTGTCACAAATGCCTCGCGCCACTTCACGCCCACTGGGTCCTGCATTCATTTGGTTTCATCAGCCGCCGACTTACTTACTATCAACTCAGCAATGCAATCTGGCATGTCTGTTCAGCACCAGCTCTACGCGTAGCCTACAGCAATGGACGTCATTGTAGAATGTGTACTCGTAAAATCGCGCCTTCAATTCACTAGTTTACGACCCCTATGATGCGTCAACAAATGACCTTCGCCATAGTAAAGACTCGGTTTCTGTTTTATCATCGTTTGTCGATCTGTTTATCTCTTTGTGAACAGGACAACTAAAAGGGCATTGGTGGATTTTCATAAAATATGGACCACAGAAGTTGGTTAAATTGTGAAAATTGGGGTTAAGGTTAAGGTCAGCGCACCTGTTGGTCGTCCGTAACGTCAAATAGCGCGGTGGTATAATTTTATTTTTATTATTATTATTATTAAACAGAGATTAACGCGCCATATGTCAGTCACAAAAGAGGACGAATCGAATCGAATTCAACAAAAACAGAAATATCGTCTTTCGTGCGATAAATTTTGACAAGTTTTTGAAGTCTGCACTTCATCCGTTGCCGTTTACTAGATATATACGAAAATCTTGGTCTTTCTTTTTATATCTTTATTACGGGCACAGGTAAAGCCTACTTCTGGACCTCAGTGCTGAGACCGTGTAACGGTCCAGTACGCTAGCCCATGGAGAGGAGGGGAATTGGTAGGTGAGTGAGGATGTGCGGATTTGTGCGTGAGTGCAGGGAAGGCGGGATGAGTAGGAGGTGAACAACTTGTCGGGTATTTCTAGCGCACTCCTCTAGACGTGTCTACTGTCTGGCTTAACCCTGACTGGCGCTGTGTTGCGCCAGCCAGTAGCCAGTCAAGTCTATTTACTTCAGCTCACGCCGACGCGGCTAATAACGTTGATGCTGCTAATCAAGGAGTCAGCAACGGTCACAGTTTATACAGGACACCGTCGAACCCTCTTTCTGCTGCCCGCTATTATTTCCCTGTTCATCATGTGCGTAGGAATTATTTGAAATAATTATTTGATAGGCGGACGCGCCCGGCCTGAGGTTTGAACCCCGGCTGGCTGCTGAGCGCTTTACGCTCTACAGCACATGGCGCCCGAGTGCTTTGACCACTGGACCGGTAGGTCGAAAATCTTGGTCAATAAAGTGAAAAAAATACTGCATAATTTTAAAACGAATCGCTGAATTCACCGCAAATTCAGGAGACTAATTCACAGTCGCACTGTGGCTGTGTTTGCAACATGTCGCACTGGTGAACACTTTTTACTACATAATAATAAAAATTACTCGGCTACTAGTTCAGTCTCACGTTGAATGATCAATGATCATCATTGTTAATACAAGCATGTCGGTCTTGCTTACCTTCGGGCGGAAATGTACGCTAGCCGTGTCGCATGCAGCCCCCTGGCGAGTCAAGATGAGTATGCCGACGGGACAGACAGACGGACGGACGGACATACGTTACATTACGATTTCCGCTATACGCGGCAAGCGTAACTAGGCAAACATTGTAAACTATATACACGCCACTATATGCTTTGTAAGCAACGAACATCAATCTAACAATAAATGGATATCACGCACCATGATCAAGGTGGCCACTTTAGGTCTAAGTTATAATTTTTAACATCTAAAAGTTATGGATTTCGACACAAAACAGCAGCATGTGTGAAACATCACGTCGAATTACGGCAAACGCTAAAAGTCACTGCTTCCGAGAATTCCGTGAATTCGTGATTTTCGTATATAGCCAACCCTACCGTTTACGTTACGTGAGGGGTAGAATAAGTCGTCGTTCTTGCTACACAGTGCGTCACCAGATGACGTCATCATTACTCGTGTACACGTCATCAGAACGGATGACGTTGCCGCCACGTTCGGTATTTTTATTTATTGTCAAGGAGTGACGTGGGCGACGGCTTGAGTCAATCGCAGTGGCGACGGACGAGCCGCGACAGGGTCTTGGAGCGCACTGGGCGACGTTAATTGGAACGAACCGGACTGCCGGCGGGATTATGCAGATGCCGCGAGAGCCGACGTGGAAGAATTAGCATTCATGAGACTGGCGCAGTCGTTGAGACGAGCTATTGAACCGCAAGGAACGCCCCACGCTGTCTGTCACGCGGCCAGTCCTCGTCGACGTCGGAAAGAAATGTCCTGCCGCCGTTCCATTTCCATTCCGCCGCTCCAGACGAAGCGGAACGCGTGCGTTGCGGGATGTTCCATCTTAATTAGAGCGGGTTACAGCTGCACGCGTCGCGATGATTTATTCACAGCGTTTAGGCTCAAGTTATTTGTCGGCGGTCGGCGTCGTCGCCGGCGGTCGTGTTAGATGTCGGCTGTTCGAACGCGTCGTTTGAGCTCTGCTATCGACGTCGTTGCCACAATCACACCACACACGTAGCTTACGACTGTCACACTCTCATGTCACGTGATTGACTGATGCGCGGCTGTGATTGAGCTGGCATTACCCTGTTATGTTACGAATAGATGTAAATATTTTACGTTTGTGCATAAATAGCAGTTCATGAAAATAGCAAAAATAATAAAATGCGGTATTGCCCTCGTATTATCGTTTAAATGTCAACGTAATGCTGAAGTAAAATTAAAATTAAACTTTTGGAACGCTCTATATTTTTATAACTGGTAATGTATTTGATACACAGATTGACTGTGACAAGTACTAGCTGACGGCTGATAAATTATGCCCAAAGAGAGCGTTGTCAGGTTCATAGGACACCATTTTTGAGTTTTAGTAATCTCTCTTTATTACTTCGCTCCTGCAAGGGGTGCGGAAGTATTGTGATGAGTCTGAGTATGTCTGTGTGTGTCTGTCTGTCTGTCCGCGAGTATATCTCCGGAACCACACGCGCGATCTTTACCAAATTTCGTCTGCATGTTGCCTACGGCCGTGGCTCGGTCCTCCTCCGGTGTCGTTGCGATTCGTCACGTACTTCCGGTTTTGTGGATGACATCATGTTTTTTTTATAATGGGCCGCATAGCGGTATATTTCGCTACGAAGGACCGATAAGTTTACTTATTTACTGTCTATTCGGACAGATTTCAATTTCTTATTATTAACGGGCATAATTTTGACTAACTATTTCGAAATTACTCGCAAACTAAAGTAAACGAGGAACGGAGAAATGTAACGATTAATGGGAATAATTACCGAAACGCATATCGCCATAGCTATTGTTACTATGGTAACGGTGAACGCTGGTGGAGAAACAAATATACCAGTGACTTTAATGCAAGGACGTAGGAAAGCGAAGTTAATTTAGCATTAATGGGACTAGTAAGTCTTGCTGTTTCGATGTGTTTCATAGACAAAATAATAATAAACAAAGATCAAAAGTTAGTCATCATGGAACCTGCAGTAACAGCCTATAAATGCTTTACAGTAATTATTCATCGACGATTGAATTTGTTCACTTTTGCAACTTGTGCGAAAAGACAACAAAGAAGCAACACCCATTGTAACATGAGCGAGCATGAATATTAATAAGATTGATGTAACACAGCTAAAATATTTCTATTTTTATTATTTTGTTTTCGTTTCTTTTATGCGTCATCTGATACTCACAGTATTAAACTGAAGTGCCGTGCGGCATTCAAATTTGGCAGTGTGTTGCAATGGGTTACAAGCATTGTATCAATTACCCACGCCGACGTCAGTCGTGTGAGAAGGGTTTTACTTTCGTTTGTCTGTGTGTCTGTTTGTTTTTTTCGCACGATATCTTAAAAACCGATGCAGCTGTGAGCACCAAACTTGACATAGAAATGTTCCACGATGAATGCTGGAAAAAACATTTATTTCGGGTCAAAATGTCAAAAGTTAAGGTCACGAGTCACAAAATCATTGCCGGCGTGAGTCTTTGCACTCTCGTGATAGCTGGCTTCTTCTAGTATTAAAACTATATATACACGTATCGGAAAACTGGATAGTTGAATACTGTGTACAGCACTCCTATCGTGCAACGTGTGTGGTTTGTGATTATAGGCACACAACGAGATTCTGGCGGCATCTGGTGACGACGTCACTATCATCGGATCGTCTCCGCTACACGCGTGCCGGCACGACCCCGTCTGCTCCTCGGTAAGCTACGAGCGCTCGGCGAGCCGGCCGGCCGGCGTCAAGGCGAGCTAACCAGCCGTACATGACGGATTAAAGCCGGTCATGTCGGTCGCGACGTTGTCGCCAGATCGCCAATTAGCACACGAACGCACGTGCGTTCTGCCCAGTTTCCTTTTACTCCTGTCAGCTACTAGCGACGTCGTTACCGATATTCTATCGGTTGAATAGCGACATCAGAGACACGTTTTTAGTAGAATAGTAGCTGCTACGATATATAGGATACACAACTGCTGGCGAGCCTATAGCGAAGCTTAAAGAAACGGTGTAGACAGTATCTGTGATATCCATGGTGACAATTACTGTTTCCATCGCTTGTGTACTGAACAATTAGTACAGACAAATATTGAGTAATATAAACGCTATTACAATTACGATGCAGAACACCATCTTGCAAAGTTGTATTTAGAAATCCGTCGAAATCTATACGCTGCAGAAATACAAACGTCAAACACAAAACATGCGAAAGTCTTAACCACGCCCACTTGAACGATAGCTAACAAAGCGTAGCCAAGTTTTTCTAAGCTGTGTTTGTCTACGAAGTCTAATGTAGGAAGATAGCATAGAGTCGTAAACGTCTAAAGAGACGCTTTTCCTGCGGTAGGGAATCGTAGCAGCTACTGAAGAAACGAGTCTCAGAAGTCGACTCGCAGCAACAGACCGTCTTGCGCTTACATACGTCAATGGACAATTTCCTTTCAAAGCTATCTCACTGATCAAGATTAAGATTTAAGATAGCGATTAACAAGTAATTTAAAACGAAAAAAAATTAGTCCCGTACGGGGACTGACGGTCGACTCTTTGCAACTGACGTTTGTGCCAACCTCAAAGTCGCGTGATACAAAAACTAGGCCGAATATCAAAAGCCCGATCAAATTTGTTCGTCAGTTATTCTAGAATATATCATAAATTGTATTGGTATATGTTTGCAAATCTTGATCTGCTTAGTTCAGTTGTTTGCTTCTATTTTTCATTCATTTACTTTTTGTGTTATTATTTCTTTTCTACCATTTTGGTGAATAAAGATGGATATATTTGGATATTGTGCCCTAGGTTAAGTATCCATGGTCAGTTGCCAGCTCCCATTGTAAATGGCGGAGGAAATAGATTTGAAAACTGCTGGATTTCCAACTGTGAAGGGCTCGTGACCTTGACTTTGAATCGGGTCATACTGCATACCGTCGTGCATCACTCATCAACCTCTACCTACATGCCATATTGAAATCGATAAAACTTTGTGGACGGCGGGACGCACGTATGCACGTACGTACGGACGGACGGACGGACGGACATTTGAGACCGGCTTTATTAGGTCGACTCTGTCGAAGTAGTAGTAAAAGCCGATGTACAGAAATAAATTCATGAATAGGCCAGTGAAGTTCGTGGAAACCGACACCGGGGATGCATTAAGTCCGCGAGCGCTTTCGAAAAACTCTTAGTGTAATGCGCTTAGTTGTCACTTAACGGAAAGTAGCAAAGAAAGCTCTTAGGTAATAAATATTCGATGATCTCATCAGTAAAAAATTTCGTAAACAAAACTACCCGCAAGCGTACGTTTACTGTTATTATACAGCATACGCAGCATAAAAACAACAAATAAATTATATTTTACAAATTGAACATATTTGTTTACCACCCAATTCAACATACAACGGCTTCACAGAATCAACTGCGCATGCTCAAGTTCTTCTATAAAGTCAACTAAGCGGAAAATATTTCTACTTATTTTGATAGCTAAGCGCTTACGGACTTAACGGCAAAAAGTTCTAAGAACTTAGTTTACTTAGATAAGGGCTGTGCAGCCGTCAGTCGAGTGTTATCAACACTTGCCTACCGTGACTGTGTAGTGTGTGCCCAATTCAGAGACCTAGCACGTAGGTCATGAAATAAGTAGGTTACAACATTGTCGGGAGTGGAGTATGCTCATCACACTCGCATAAATGAGCATAATCCACTCCAGACAGTGTTATAACCTATACATACGTAACAATACGCAAGCGATTTGGCCTAATAACACCGGTTTTTGGATCTTTAATCCGAAACTTTCTGCTGAAGTCCATTGTGTAGAAAGAAAAATAAACGCTGTAGTTCCATTTAGAGTACATATAGCGATGGCAGCAGACGTATTAATGAGGCTAGAAAATGGCAAGACCGAGGGTAGTCGGTTTAATGTATGCTTATATCAAATCAACGTGTCCAACATTATTTGAAAAATTTATTGTACAGAATAATTTTTTGAATTGTCGACATACAACAGTAAATACAATGGTAGTTGAGTACGCAATTAGTTCAGCATGCAACAGAAATCATTACAGTTGAGAAATACTGGTTCTGTAAGTAGTGAGCACCATTTGCTTTTACTGCCAAACCGCTCTGAGAACGAATTCTGGTGCGGAACTTGCGGGTACTCACATCCGCCCAAAAGGGATGGAAGTGTTCAATATTGGACGTGTCAGACAGCTGCAAACATCATGTCGACGTAGCCCGTTAGATCAGAACTTGACTGGTATCGTGTAGACGTTTGCGTGGGCCAATATTTCCAGGCCCGGCCCGGCCCGGCCCGGTGACATCTCGGCCCGTACCCGGTCCGGCCCGCCTCTATAGATTAATTAAAGGCCTGAGCCCGGCCGTATGCACGCGACCTGTGCATGCAAACCTCCAGTGTCTTGTCGTGTCCTGTGCCCATCTGTGTAGCTGTCATTTTATGGCGTCTAAGCCATCTAATTGTATTTCAGATTAAATAAGTAACCAGTCCAGTGACAATATTGTAACCGTATAGTGCCGCACGTTCGAAACGAACTTTTTCTGGGAGGAAAGTTGACGAACATTAAAGAACTTAATTTTGGGAACAATTTTTTTAAATAAAAAAGACAAGAATTTCGTAAGAAGGCTGTTCTGACATGAACAACAACAAAATCTAGTATTACTGGTTATAATCTAATTTAATTATTTTTTTTGTGGACAGAAATCAGATTAAATACATTTGGCCTAGCTACGCCACTGCATCTGAGCCGGAGACTTCTCGACCTGTCGTAAACGCGGTTTTTATCTACCCCACATGTATTTGGTTCCCTGGTTAAGGGTGACTTCATCAGAATTTCATAAAGATCGTTGGCGTCTGAAAACCAGAATCCCTGTGCTACTGTGCGGCTTTGTTCGCTTTATCCTGTGTGCAATACCGCGGCTTGTAATAGACGGACAGACGGACAGACATACGGACACAGGACCCACCGTACAGACCGCGTTAGTAAAGCGTCGCGCGGATAAAAATACGTCAAATAAGCCCATATTGTTTGGCTTATCACTGATAATTCCGCGGTACGGTGATGGGATAGATCACCATCGCCCAGTATTGACTTCCTTGTTGTTCGTGATGTTGTCGCCGCTGCTGCTGTGGTTGCTGGAGGCAAATAATGAGCACTAGGCCCACTAATGTAGTTCTCGTTATTAGTCCACATTTAGCGACGTCAACGAACCGTTGTTGACAGCCCGTGGACGTCACTCGGTCTAACAGACAAACATCTGTCACTCATTTTCAACGTTTCTATTCTGCTTAATCTTGTTCGTAGCTCATTCATGCGTACGAAACCGCATCTGAAAGACGCGCGTTAGAATAAGCATCAATGTAGTAGCGCAAGCTTACGCCAAAAAGCTATCTGGTTATCTGGCTCAATTTACGGATTAAACTTGAAGCTTGGGTGCTAAAACACACACAATGAATCGAAATATGCAATACGTATAAGGCCAACATTTAGCTCACGTAAAATAAAATATTTAATGTTACTAGTGATAATAATTTAGTTTGCTGCAGCAAGATGGCAAACGTCCGGACGGCACCACACTGTTACCATGGGCACGAGGTAAACCATGCATGTCATGGGATGCAACAGTGCCGGATACCTATGCCGAGTCGCACATAGGTCACACAGCTAGGGCAACAAAGCATCGTACAGCAAGACAGCTAAATATGGAGCGCTGTCTGTCTCACATCTTCTTTCCTGTTGTCATCGAGACGCAGGCACTTGGGGTCAGTCGGCCATTGAATTAGTCCAGGAAATCTGTAGACGCATCACTACAGTCACTGAGGACACTAGAAAAACCATGTTCTTGTTCCAGCGGCTGTCCGTTGCGCTCCAAAGAGGGGAATGCTTTCGCCTTCCTAAGTACATTTGACACGAAGTAACACACCCTCTCTTGGTCGTTGTTTGGCTAAGTTTAATTTTCACGCCTGCGGCTTTGTGCTAGTGGGCAAATTTTTTTAAAACAATAAATAATAAACAGATTTGTATAGCGCCATTAGGTTGTAACTAGCAGTTTTCAGTATCGAAGTCGAAACCGGACTTGCTTTGTCGCCATGTGTTGAACACTGTTGACTATGGAGCATATCACACCAGTTCTTTGGGAGCTGCACTGGTTGTCAGTTCGACAGCGCATTGACTTCAAGCTAGCTGTTCTCGTGTACAAAGGCAATAAACGGCCAGCTACCACAGTACCTGGCTGAAGATTGTCAGCTCTTGACCGACATCGGCCGCCGATTACTGCGATCGGCTGATGTCTTGACGTGTGCCACAAGAACACGAACGCGTCTCGGAGACAGGAGTTTTCCGTCGCTGGACCGTGTCTCTGGAACTCTCTGCCTGTTACATTACGTGACAGAGACATCTCACTTGTACAGTTTAAGAGACGTTCGAAGACACTGTTTGTCTAGGGCTGCGGTGCATAGTGACTATTGCTTTTTTGCGCCGTGTACAAATATTCTTACTTACTTACTTCCATCTGAATGTCACTGTAAAGTACAGCTTTGGGAAAAGTAGCTCGAGTTGAGACGAAGATTATCAATGTTTCTGTCCGTGAGGTAGCCTACATGTGAGACATTCGCGTGACAAACGACACTGAATGTCGCTGCTGCTGCTGCTGCTGCTGCTGCTGCCTACGACTGACGGCGATGGATGGCGTAGACACCGCTAATTAAGACACGTCTTAAAGCAGGCTACACAGCCAGTAGGTCGAACAGCCAGTTCGACGGGACAGAGCCATATTTCGCGGGACGGCAACCGATCTGCGATAGAGTACGTGCAGAACCGTCGCCGGAACTTCCAGACGCCGGATGTTTCCTGGGCGTGTCGGGTTGGTTCGCTGACGACAGCTCATCCGTCAGAGACTTGGTGGTCGATCGCGCCGAGCATTGTAAATTATTGTCAACGTCGGCGCGCGCCCGGCGACATTACGTCTAATGCACCTGTCGACCACACGACGCCGTTCAATCAATTGACATGCGCCGCACGCTGGTCCTCCTCCATTTGATTCCTCCGCCGCATTGCTTTATACACATTACACTTAGTTGCCGCTGTGGATTTCTGTACCGAAAGTTATCTACAACTAATCCAGTGTAGCTAAATATGTTGATCATTGGCATTTGCAGCTTATACTGCACGAGTTGTGTCTTTTAAAGGTTTGTGCGTATCTTTTTCTGCCCTCGCCACCCGGCAGAGTCGACGAAGCCGTTATGCCTTCGGGCTGTCCGTCCGCCATGTTTCTTCGTTCGTCCGGACAGATATTGTCACCAAGATGTCTCATGAACGCCTTGAACAATTTCGATAACATTGACCGGGAATATTTAACAGCTTCCACTGATGACCTGATTAGATCCTGGAGGTCAAAGGTCAAGGTCGTAGCAGGCCGTCGAGGTGGCAAAGGCATCTACGTTGACGATGGTGCGTCGAAGTACACCTTCTAGTTTTAGTACCCCGGTACTAAAACATCAAGTTTGTCAGTTTACTGCCATTCTCGAGACATTATATTCCATTTTGAATAAAAATGTTATATTATGAATTAATTCTAAGTATATGTCATTTATGTGGATGTGTTTACATTACTAAGTTCACATTTTCGTTATTTTTGCTTTGTAACTGTCATCGATTTGTTCGTAATATTCAAACAAAGTCCTAACACATTTGCTGTCAACATTTAAAACGAACATATTTACTATGGTTTCCTGAACATGGCGTCGGTGTCTCGCGAATGCGGATTAACAAAACTCCACAGTTCCGGTGCACAGACATTTCCAGATGTAGAAACCTATCGGTGACACCATAGAGTTGGCCAGTTTGTCATCGGAGCTCCGACGACTAACTGACCAAATCTATGGTGTCACCGATAGAAAATTTCTATGCACTGGAACTGTGGAGTTTTGTTAATCCGCGACTCGTCTTGATGACGGCCGGTGTTAATTCCGCAGATGCTATCCGTCGCTGACGCAGCGTCTGCAGCAGCAGCTGCTACAGCGGCAACAGCGATGGCGGCGGCGTTCGTTCGCTTTTACGACTTCGTGATGTTGTCCGCTACTGTCGTAGATCGAAATTAACGCTGGCGGCCACGAGCGAGCGACAGCAGCGGCGGTGACCGCGAGCGCTCGGTGTTGACGGCGTCATAATGCCGGTGGCTAGTGGCGGTGCTGCCGTCTAAGTCGAAGCGGTGTCTACCGGGACACGTCACGGACGGTCAGTCTTTGTTACTGACCGACCGATGTCGACGCGACAACGACCAGAGCGCTGTCCCACAGCGCGCTAAACGAATAGCATCAACAGGCGACTTAGTGACTAGCGTGACCTCCACAAACCGCACCCGTCACCGGTCTTTACATATCAGATGATAGAGTGCTGAGAAACATTCATGCCGGAAAATAATAAACTGAAATGTGCTAAAAAGCTCTCTCACCTAAGTCACCTTATCTGGCGTCGTCCTTCACATGTGTTGCCGACATGCCGCACCGACATATAGGCTCAGGTCCGCATCCACTGAACAGATTGACGTTCCGTTCTTCTGTCGGTCTACGGTCGGAGGTCGTGCCTTTTCTGTTGCTGGAGCTAAAGTGTGGAAGTGGAACAGTCTACCTAGCGATGTCACATCTGCTGCGTCGCTACCTGTTTTTCCATAATATCTTTATTTTACCAGAATAAATATATCCGGTAGCACAAAAAGGAAACATAATAAATAAATTAATAAACTCAGGAACAGGCTGAAAACATACTTATTTTGACACTGGTACGACATTGTCTAATTATGTCCGACATTCATCTGACTCAGCTATCATGTTCTCGCAGTACAATGGTCCTTGCAATAGTTTTAACTGTTTGGACCACTTTAAAAGATGATGATAGTGATGATGATGATTATACGAAAATTATGAATTATGAAGAAATTAATATGTCTGTACCGTTTTGAGCTGTGACGATTCGATTTAGACTTTTTCGCACGTGGTCTTTCTATCGTTAAAGACCGCCACCGCTATCACTGTTACTGTAGCATTATTGCTACAGCGCAAGTGACCGAAGCAATCGCGTACTTCGTATATTAATTTTACAGTTTGTTTCTACTTCTGTGATGAAGCAAATTCACATAATGAGAATGTGTGATATAAGCACTGTTAAAGCGAGTTCGGTGTAACGATATGATCCACCAATGATCGTATTTTGTTCGATAAAAAACGAGACGTTTAACTAACGACGCCTACTCTGCTGTTAACAGACGGCATAATACGTGTCTTTCTACGAACTGTAAACTGTTTAAGGTCGCCTAAGTGACTGTGTGCAGCTCTTCTGCAATACCGGTACTGCTCTTATTACTACTGGCCGCGTTGAACACGTTCATAGCGGAAAGCATAGTGTAACGGTCTGGCGTATGTGCGTCTGTCTGTCCCGTCGGCATATTCACCGTGACTCACCAGGAGGCAGCATGCATTTCGGCCCGACAATAAAGTGCCGTTCACACATACGCAGCGCCGCGCAGCGCAGCGTATGTGTGAACAGCACTTAAGGAGGACCGACATACTTGTTAGAAAAACAAGTAGCTCAGCTGTCGCTGACAAACCCGCGCGACGCGCTGCATCACGACAAACGGCAAAATTTTAAAAGAGTCACGTTTGCTAGTGGTCCTAGTGGTGGCGTTGCTGCTTAGGCCACTCTAAAAATACGATGTGATGATGATGATGATGACCATAACCACGCCCTTTTGTTGGTGATATGTTATCCTGTTGTTAGAATTGATATAGCCTACTCGTGTACAAAATTTGACGACTATAGGTTCAGCCGTTCCAATGATATGACTGGAGCCCCAAAATTTTGTAATGGGTCACATGACCTGACCACGCTCCTATCAGGGACAGTTTGTCGTCCGTAGGTTGTGACTTGCACATTCAACCTTTACATCAAATTTGTAGTATTTGCGATCGCCAATTACGCAGATGCATAAGGCCATTTTGCGTTGCCTTATGCAGGTAGGCTATATCAATTCTAGCAACAGAATGACATATCAACAACAAAAGAAGCGTGGTTATGGTCACGTGATTGTTTTAAAATTTTGCCGTTTGTTGTGATGCAGCGCGTCGCGCGGGTTTGTCAGCGATAGCTGAGCTACTTGTATAGAGAAGGCCATACTGCGAGGAACTACAACGAGATGATGGCAGATGAATCAAGACAGTTTCCTTGCTGCGATCACTTAGACTGTGACATGCTATACGTCAACGGGTACTTTCTCATAGTTCGCATGACGACAAATCGGTTTACTGGCGCGCGGCATCAGCGGTGCCTGCGGCTCGGCACAGCAGTAATGCGTTTGTTCGGAATGTCAAATGCGAACGCTGATGTCTTGGGCATGGTCACCGCAACATACACGGAGTCATGGCGTGCCGCACGTTATTCGGTTTGGCGTCCGTGCGTCCGGTGTACATCGAGATCTAGTTAAGAGCCTTTGTGTGTACCGTATTCTCAACGGAGCATCGTTGGCTCTGATGAAACGTGGCAGCCCGTAGACTTCTTCCGCCGCTGCCGTTACTGAAAGCACTGCCGTAGACATGCATTAGGATAGATGAGCGTCGGCGACCGGACGGAAGTGCCGTACAAAAACATTAAGAGAAGAAGGAACAAATGGCCGAATGGCCTACTACCGACCAATAAATACATTTGTGGAGACGACGCGACAAGAGAGATGGACAACAGGATGAAGCGAGATGAAGCTGAAGCAGGACTCGGCGTCGCTGCGCCATTTCACGCGGCCAGGAGCGTGAAACGTCGACGTCATTGCGCTTGCTTTCATCTCGACGTTCGACCATTACCGACTGCTGCCGATGTCAAAGCGACGCGTCGCTTATTGATGCTGGCTTTGCCTGCAGTGCCCGACGCCGGCTGAGCTGAGTTCTGAGGCTGCCGCCGCCGTCTTGTTGGCTTTCACTCGCTCAGCGACCGTTTTCATGCTTTCTTGCGGCTTAAGCGTAATCCAGTCGAGCAGTCAGTCAGCATGTGTACTCCACAGATGACGTTATGCTTCGGTCAGTAGAAACGTCTTTCGCTCAAATCGCTAAGTACCGTCAGTTCTAAGCAACTTCCTGACAACATATGCCAGCCAGCAAATTTAGTACTTCGTCCCCGGTAGGTGGGCGAAATATTGCGATCAGCGTGTCTGTC
>Ga0209780_1000300_pt1 | contig 24969 bp, 18 predicted proteins | sample WorMetexBAHAMAS2_FD_187384 | JGI IMG/M metagenome (GOLD analysis project Ga0209780, IMG submission 187384) | Marine gutless worms symbiont microbial communities from Max Planck institute for Marine Microbiology, Germany - Inanidrilus exumae... | ecosystem: Host-associated > Annelida > Digestive...
GCCCAAGCCACAATCGCGCTATTGTGGCTTGTGAACATTATTGTCGTATACTGCGTTCACGATAGGCAACGATTCTGCGTATATGCGTAGGGCCTACATCATGCGATTTATCGATTTATCGTATTGTTTAAAATTTGTTAACGCATACCAGGTTCACATTAGACGTAGGCCTAGATATTGCATTGAACATGATACTTGAGCGTGATGCCACTGAAGCGTAATTGTTGGGACCAAGTGTTCAGTAACGTAATTTTTCGTGGGGGAATGTGTAATTTTTGATCATTCCTAAAATGCGTCTGGATAAAACCACCCTGGTCCACCGGTGATTTATTATTGCGATCTGGGCGACGAAAACAAAAAAGAAAGACGAGGCAAAGTTTAACGTAGCCATCTAGATGTTTGCCGATGCCGAGACCATCCACGTAGTCTGATCGAAATACAATTCGGCATGACGGTAGTCTTCGGGAGTATAGTATGTCAAGTCTCAGCAAAATCGGCTAAGCGGTTTCATAGATTTCGAATTCGCCCTCTCCCATTGCTTGGTCATTGGCTTATACAATAGCTTGTCAGCAACTTCGAGCAACCTTTCAGCAACTTTTTTATTGAAGTAGATGCGACAAACGCACATCAAACTATTTAACGTACATTATACATTAATATGTACAATGATAGAGTTACAAATGAGTTCCTACGTAAAACTACATGTATGAGTTGGCAGTTGAAACCCATGACCACGCATCCGCAAAATCACACACACGATAGTCAGGCAAAAGATGATACAAACAGTACGACGGGATATACATCTCATTAAAAAGGTCGTCAATCATCAAAGGGGATACGTTTTTGGCATTTCATCGCTTTGAAGGAAACACATGGGAATTGTATGGTGATAAAAATGTAAAAAAAACTGTCGTTTATAACAACGTGTAAGGCCTATAACTGACACATAAGGAAATGCAAAAATTCTTTTTGGCACGTCAAGGGCCATGGATATAATATATTCAACTTTATTCGCCGTAGATCAATACAGTAGCAAAAAAATACATGAAAAGAGAGAGACAGAAAAAATAACCAAAAAAAGTAAAAAAACAACATACTAATAATACGACAAATACAGACGATAGATGCGACGAGACGATCACAGAAACTTCATCAATTATACATTGTTATAGGCTTTTAAAAAACTTATTACGAATTTGCTTAATTATTTTAGATGCAGAACTGCCGCTTGGCAAGTTATACGCAGTGCAAAGATTTCTTAACTGCCTGTCAGCTTCTTGTCCAAAAAGACTACAAATTCTGTTTTTAACGCTTTGTATTTTTGCAAAAATTTAACAGTTCTAACATCAACTTGGTAACTTGCAGACAGAAAATTTAGAAATCTCTGGCAGTCTTCAGCTAATGCAACAGAGCAAGTACAGAAAAAATTTCATGAAAATACGATTTATGCTGAAGTCAAACGCCTTCTTAGATCACTTATTTACGGGACATGCTTTAACTGCATAAAGATTGAATTGGGACACATTTTGCGCAGAAAAAAAATTAAGAATACCTCTTCGGACGCAGAGCGTCCCACTTTACTAAACATAGCATTAAATGAACGAAAATTTCTGTTTAGCTTGATCACAGATATAATACACAGTTCTTATTATATCCACGGCCCTTGACATGCCAAAAAAATTTTTTGCTGTTTTATATGTGTCATATTTATATTTGTTGTAATCGCTCCAACCGCGGCCGAGGTATCGCGATTTTTGATTTTTCAAGATGGCGGCCGCCGCCATCTTGGATTTTCGAAATTTTAAATTTTTAACGGTCGGAACGGTAAAGAGGGTCGAACTGCATCAGTGTGCCAAATTTCGTCGAAATCGCTCGAACCGCGGCCGAGATAATGCAAGTTTTAATATTACGCTGGTTCGGCTTGAAAATGCCTATTCACGCCCCTTTGGGTGGGGGTTGGGGCACATTTCCCCCAAATGATGTCACTCATCGTCCTAACTCCAAAAGGGCCATCATTGGGCTGAACCACGTCATTTGAGCCATAAACCGCTAAAATCGGTCGCGTGGTTCGAGCTGGGCGTGTGTGCGAGAAAAAAGGAAGGAAAGGACAGGAAAAAAGTCACAAAAGGGTTATATTTCAACTATTTGGGAAGAAGCCCCCACTGAAGCGATGTATATGAAAATTTGTTTAGTGGGTGATGTTCTCGACGTAATCACGTGTGCCAAGTTTCAAAGAGAAATTTTCAGGGGTTACGATTTTACAGGGGGTCGAATTTTCCATTTCCTATTGATTTTTGAATGGGCCTTACAACAGTGCAGCGCTACTGCGCTGCCTGTGATCTTACGCGGCATGTGTGTGAAATACATAAGCCTATGAGACCCTTGTACTAGGGATATGCAACATGGAACACATAGTAAGTAAGTAAGTAAGTAAGTTTCTTAAAAATACACATGACAAGCGCACATGTTTACATAGAGTGAACTTAAAACACCACGAAAAAAATCATAAAATACATAGACGTAGGCACACATAAAACACATGAAATATTAGACGTAATCAAAAAGTGAGCGAGCAATAAAGTGGCGTTTATTAAATTCATATCTGATATTTGGTAAAACAAAATCGTGCCCGCGTTGTCTAAGGTGCATGGCGCCAGGTGGCCTGGATTTGACGGTGAATAGGTGGTGAAGACAATGTAGTTCAGACCAGCTGCGGCGAAATAATTTGTACTGAAATGTCTTGTTTAAAAGGTCCAAGTCATGTCGGTAATATGTGAAGCCCATTCGATTGGCTCTTTTGAGTACTCTCCTTAACATATCCTTATGCCCCTCAGTCAAGTAGCCAAAATAACTGGCAGAGCGTATAGAATTTGGTTAAGCACGATGGCGTTAAACACACTGTCTAAGGCACGCATACCAAGGCCCTGCTTATTAAGTTGTGCAAGTAAAGTCTTTGGTTACAAATAGCAACAACGGACTCGACATGCCTGGAGAAATTAAAATCATGTCTAAAGTAGACCCCGACCATTGGCGTTGTGATCAGCGCAGTTTTGAGATTTAGCCGGCGACGTGAACGCTGTTATCGATATGGCATCCATGTGGAATGCACATGGCAGGCATATAGGTTTGCAATATGGGTATCCACAATATGGGTATCAATATCTCGTCCATAGGCCTATGACATTGCTATTGGGGAGTAAACACACACCTGACATCGGCAGACGACATCAGCACGCTGAGACAACAAGTCCACCATCCTTCCTTTGCCTTCGTCGCCCAACTGCGCTCCTAGTACCACAACGACTTTAGTCTTCTTTCCATCAGCGTAGCTATCATTCGTCGTGCTAATACCGTCCACCAACTTTTCCGTCATTTTCGCCTTCAACGAGCTACGAGCACCTGCGTACAGTGCCGACAACGATTTGTAAATGTGCGATGCGAGTATGGCTAAAAATAGCACGGAAGTTGAAATTGTGGACGAGGCAACGTCGCTTACTCGCTCTGACTGACAGTAGCGGCACAGCATATATAACTACAGAACCAATAGGCCTATTCCGACTTTGCCAAAAAGTGTGACCGATTTCAAACGACACAGTGTCGTCTCACGTGATCGGCGCCATCTTGAGATATTGTCGGCGGCGGGAACGCTGTTATCGATTATTTGAGTGATATTAAGTAAAGTATATATGGTTTACTTGCTTGCTGTGACTTCTGTTTTGTATAAGATTATGAATAAGAACAACAGGAAACTGCAGTTTAGCGGTCTAAAACTATTCCGCCCCAAAATGGCTATGTCACTTCACCGTGTTACTGTGTAGGCAATGTACCTCCTCCTACGTCTTATACAGACACAAGGACTTGCCTGTCACTTGTCTTGATTCTACGGAGAAAGTGTTTAGTTATCGTCGAAATTACGCAAACAGCTGCTATTTGCCGGAAGTCACTGACTACGCCCATTGAGACGCACGGTCGCACCCACTCTCAGGCTGACAGTTGTGACCAAGAAGACTATATAGGTAGGCCTAGTTAAAGTTTGATCGATGAGTTGACGGTGGCACAGACAAGCTTCGCCTCCAGACGTGCGGTCACGTGGCTACAAGCCACTGTACTCAACCCAGGCAGGCCAGGCTGTGTCGGTATAACGCGTCCACTTAGCTCCATGCAAGCTCCCTTGTCCTGACCCCTGATTTATATTAACATAAATATTTTAAAACGTAAAAACGTGACAAGAATTAAAAAAACGTTAAAAATGTTTTGTACATCTTTGACTTGAACAGCAGTATTTCGACTTCGCCAAAAATGTGACCGATTCTCAAATGACACAGTGTTGCCTCACGTGCTCGGCACCGTTTACCCGCGCGACGCTAACTAACGCGGGTATTAGCCGTCGCCGTAAGTCTGTGTGTCTGTCTCTGTGTCTGTCTGTCTGTCACACTCCAGTATTGTGTCTCGAGAAAGGCTAAACGTATGATCTCGCAAACAACGCCACGTGATAGCCCAGGGAAGTTTTCTGACGCCAACCGTCGTTGGTGGGCGACCCCCCATTACACCTGAGGCTGAAAATGAAATTCTCGCTCAAAGTGACCGGTAAGATAAGCCGCTGCTTAGGGCCTATTGGTCTACTGTACAGTGGTAGGCCTACCGGTATAGTTGCTCCGTACGTTTGAAACGATTTTTATCTTTGAGGAAAAATCACGTTTTTAACAATTTTTATTTCGCTTACAACTTACGAAACAACTATGCGTACCGGTAATCTGGCTACCCGTGCCCCTTTCTATTGTTTTCTATGTCTACAACAGCAGTACACTTACGTTACGTGATTTCGTCTATTTTTATTGGTTCTGTTTTTATATTGTATTTCCTGTTTACTGAAGAGAGACATTTGACGAATTATTATTTTTTATTATTTCGTATCCATATATATGGATACGAAAGAAGTTTGTGAGGCAAGACATCGCAAGGAAAAGAAAGACTTACAGGGTATTTTTGTTGTAGGCCATGCAGTGCGTAATCAAATAAGCATAATTGAATGAACAGCACTGACTTTGTTGCGATATTACTCGTCATCATCGATTCAGCAGCTTCTTGGAAGAAGAAGAAAAATCACATTGGGCCACATTATCTTTCGCTGAAAGCCTGAGATTAAAGGCTAAAAACTTTAGTCTAAAACTTTGGTTTTAGAACGAACGCTCCATCTCTCTGGCAAATGCAGATATATTTTACATTTTCGGCGATCTGACTAACTGATTGATATGGATGAAGATATGATGGCGGTTATTAATTATACCGCAAGCTTCGTAGTTCATCATTGTCTACTCAACTCAACTCAAAGTGCACAGCGGACGCAAGTGTGAACACTTCTAAGTCCGCATCGAAATATCGACAAATTATAAATAGTACTATTGTGTAAACACTTCATGAACATATCTATTACTGATTCCAGTAAGGTTGGCCATGAAATCATATCTGATGTCTTGGTGCAACTAAAACTTATCCAGACGTGCTGTAAACAGGTCAACAGTAGGGTTCGAACGATACTGGTGTTGGGGTACTGGGTATTGGCCAATACTTGCCAGTATTGGTATTGCCCCAATACTTTTCTTAGTAATTGTGCCCAATACTGGGCAGACAACAGTCTGCGGCGCCGTCTGGCCACGACGATCTGATAAGCTGTATGCAGGCAGACTGCCTCACTGCAGATCGTGGGAAAGCGATACACAGACACCAGGGGTGGGAGTGCGGGTAAAGTGCGCGTGTGAAATCCGATACCAATAGTTAATTTGTCATGCGTCAGGTCTCTCCACTCCCGGCAATGCTCAAATGACTGAAGCTGCTTGATGCCGCCAACACGCACCTTGGCTGCATCAAACAGCTTCAGTCGTCCAGGACAGTGGCCGACAGCTTTAGCAATCGCCAGTCATAAATAACCTGCCGCCAAACGGCAATAACTCAGTGCCCAGCGTGTCAGTCAGTGGCGTGGGTGGTCCGCATAGGAAATGAGTGAACGACACTGGCAGCTAGGTGACGAGTACATGCTTGCACCCGACTCTGCGGGTCTGCTTGGTTAAGTAGCATTCTCACTGCGGCTGCAATGCGTGTGTTGTTATCGTCGTAACGCGCGCCTTACAATCATCTCGCGTTACATCCAAAATGTACATGTTACGGCAGTCGATGGTCGTAGGTGGCACGCCTTTAATGCTAAATTTTCAGACCGTTCCCCGCGTTCACATACGTTCGATTGCCGGCATGATACGGCCTTCGACGGCCGCAGTGACAATGCTACTTTATACTCGCCAGTAGTACTTATGTATTTTTATTAGAACGAATGACGTCAGTTCTGGTATCTGTATTGGTACTGGGTATAGGTATCGTGAGAATCAAAAGTATTGGTTATTGGGTATTGGGTGCTGAGCTTGGTATCGTTCTAACCCTAGTCGTCAGTGTCAATGTCAACTACTGAATTTGGTAAACTGTTCGAAATGTTTACTATGTATACAGAGAAACAGTATTTTTTTATATCATAGTGAAAAGTATAATTTGATAATTTATATTTATTTCTTCTAGTATTAAACGTTGGATAATAAAATAGTCATCATTGACATATTTGTTTATATTTGCTTAAACGAATGATAAAGTGGTTTGGTTTAAGAAAACGTTTTAACTCTAAGGGTTTAATGAGAATTTCCTATCTAAATCTATTATGGACATTTGGTTCAACATTGGATTGCCGGGATGAACTTTGGTTTTAGACCAAACTTTGGTCTAAAACGTTTAGTGGTAAGTTTGGTTTTAGACTTTAGTTTAAGACCAAGCATCACTTCATGTTTTGTATTAATTAGGTCTTAGACCGAACTTTTGGTTTTAGCCTGTGGTATTAGCGAAAGATAAAGGAACCCTTCGTTCTTGTTTAAAACACCTGAGACAAAACGCCCCAGGAAAATGGCCTACAGGAAAAACGCCTCCGGGATAAAATGTTCTTTCTGATTCTTTCTTTTTCTGATTCCTGGCTTTCGGCAGATACAATAGATCTTATAATGTCTGTTGAGCAGAAACTGCAGTCAATGCATTTCCGGAAATGATGAGCATTATTCGGAGCTAATTCGACATTTCTGTAATTTTGGTGCCATTATATGAGTGTTGAGAGATACTTCCTTACTCTCTTCTGATTTTGTTTACTTTTTATGATGAGCTGTATGTGACTCATCAGTCATTATAAGATGTGTGGAAACTTGTAGATGTAATTGTAATTTACTTTATTTATTATCTTTTTTTAAAATTCATTGAAATGTTTATCTACAGTACAAGTTATTTTGTCAGGAAAGATATTTTGAACTATTTATTTAGATTTGAGACGTACTGTTGTGTGCAGCTCAAATACAGCAACTAAAGCATTCTGTATCAAAAGGTAAAAAAAAGAAGAAAAAGGACGTTGCAGCTGAAATAGCCGTTCTTGAAGCAGAGCTTGAGGCAAGGCATCGACAAGAACTTCAGACATTTGGGGAGCAAGATGAGCCAACATCTGTTAGTTTTGATTGCTTTTTGTTACAGGATATGTGATTAAACTAATAAATACACACATTTCTATACTGCCAAAAGGTCCTAAATTCATAATGCTGATAGGCCCACTAGCATCAGATAGGTGACATGCAGGAAGCAACGTCCCTTCTGTCACGAATGCAGTGGTGGATGAAATCAAAGGATGAGATAAGGCCACTGGTTAGGATCAGTGCGTTGTGTTTTCTTCAGCACTTTGATACCATCGGCTGGAAAGAACAAGACTGTTGTGTTTTATTACAGATTTTTGTGCCTGACGTTATTCCTTCGAGTGAAGTTTCACTGGAAGATTTACCTAGAACAAATTTATCAAGCATGTATTTCAGATTGAGGACCAGTTAATAAAATTGGCACCCAGTTGGTGTTGCAAGTCGGAAGGTAGTTGCTAACATATTAAATCCTTATAAATTGAGTTGCAATGGTCAAAACTGTACAAGATCGTCAGAGTGCAATTTGTTATATTGACTCGCCCATGTAGTCCAGTGATCGAAACATTTGGGTGCCATGTGCAGTAGAACGCGCTCAGTGGCTGGGGTTGAATCCTCAGCCCGGACGCGTCCACCTAGCAAAAGAATTATTTCAAATAATTTCTATGCACATGATGAACACTAAACAGGAAGATAATCCCGGGCTGGAAAAGAGAGGGTTCGACCATGATCGTTGCTTACACCTTGATTAGCAGCATCAAGGTGTTGGCCGCGCTGGCGTGGCTGAAGCAACTAGACTTGGCTGGCCACTGGCTGGAGCAATACACAGCACCAATAAGGGCTAAACCAGACAGCAGGCCACGTCTAGAGGGGCAGCACTATAAATAGCCAACAAGCTGTTCACACCTACTTAACCCCGCTTTTCCTGCACGTCACGCACACACATCACACACACCTACCAATTCCGCTTCTCTTCTTGGGCAAGCACACTGGACCGCTATATGGTCTCAGCGCTGAGGTCCAGAGTAGGATGGGCCTCTGCTCACAATAATAAATGAACGAACGATTTGATGTTGTTAATTGCCAGCATTCTGGTTCTCATTTTCTTTAGATCTGCATTTCTTAAACTGCCATTTGATTTCATAATATTTGTTAATATGTTTTTATTGATTAGATTTCTATCAAAATGGTAACCTTATCGTGACGTAAATAATGCCACGTGATAGCCCAAAAATGCAGAAAGTTAGTGATGAAATTCTGTGGCATCACTCCCATCGGGGGGGGGGGGCATCAGATACACATGGTGTTGATATATAACACGCTATATCTCAAAAATGGTACAAGAGAGATGCATAGTTTCTGTAAAAAGCAAACAGGAAGTCATATATGCTGTATCAATTAGACACATTTCTGATCACCTTGAGTGGCCCAAATCACCCCCAGCTTCTAATATTTTCATTTTAGGTCTTCCTTTATGAATGTTTGAAGCTATAGTCTTTTTTATCCCGATAGATTATATCAAGTATTAGCCGTGGATAACAAACGCCCCAAAATGTGCGTGATCAGAGTCACGTGACCCATTTTAAATTTTTGGGGCCTCAGTCGTATCTCTGGAACAATAAACCTAGAGACATTTTTATTTTGTACACAGGTAGGCTGGTTTGTTTTCATAACTGTAGTAATAATTTGCAGCTTCATTTTGTTATGTTATCACCAATTTGCTGTGAGAATGAAACACTGTCACGGTAGGTAGTTTTTGTATAATCATTGCAGTGACTACAATGTTGAAAGTCAGTATTCTGCGGTAGGTATTGTGTGTCGATTCCTTTTGCTTTGCTGTGCACGCAGAACGAAAATATGTCTGAAGCGGTAGCTCAGTTGAGTGTTTGTGCCAAAAACGAATCACTAGAATCAACCAGTGCCAACCAAACGCAAGACGAACATGCTGTAAAAAAGCCAACAAAAGCCCAGAGACGAAAGGTAACTACAGCGACATTGTTATTTCTTTTGTCACATATATAAACTATGTCCGAAAAAACTGTCAACCTTTTTATTTTTTGAATAACTCAGCCAAAAATCAACCAATTTTAATGATTTTTGGTATGTGAAATCCGGAGAAAACTTGACATCAAAAGCTTATGAGTTTGACCACTTCATCCGCCAGCTGTAGCCACTTTACTTTGGGAAATTCAAAAAAGTCGTTATCCACAATACTACAACAATACAATGGTGACAGAGACACTTGGGTATGGACAACTTGCCTAAGATTGTTACCCAAACAGCCCAGTGGCCGTGAATTGAACTTACAACAATTTTGTTGCGAGTCCAATGCCCTAACCATTAGACTGTCGAGCCACGGAGTGAAGGTGAACTGATATCAAAACAGATATGATAAAGGAGAAAGGTAAACTGCCTTGTAGTGTTTTGTAACAAAGAAATTGGCAGTGACTTGACTTTATTTTGTGCCCAAGCTGTGTGAAGTGGGTTCGTGAGTAATGTTACCATGGTGTACTTTTTATATTTGTGCCATCTGACAGTGTTGGCGAATGCATTATGTTTTCGGGCCATCCATCTGTCGTGTTCATTCGGACAGACAGATATTATTGCTACGGTATCTCATGAACGGCTTTAGCAGTTTGATGAAACTGACAGGGAATATTCACTAGGTGAACACGAGGTGGCGGTTTGGTGTAGTGGTAACGCTTTGGTCTTGATCAACGAGGTTAACCTACGCTGAGCCCGGTTAGTACTGGGATAGGTGACTGCATCCGGGTTTGACTCCCAGAGGCGGCACATTATTTCGGTATGTAACCAACCACCCAGGTCGACTCGGCCTTCTACTCTCCGTGGGACGTAAAATGAGTACCAGCCAAAGGGCGGTGATGCTCTGTGGCTGGGGATTAAAGGCAGGCATGGTGTAATTTGCAGGTAAAACTGTCTGATCGGTGTCTGAGCGCATTAGAGGTAGTTACGACGATGCGCTATACAAATCAACGTATACTTTGCATACTTTACTTTACTAGCCCCGACTGATGACCTGGTTAGATATTCTGGAGCTCAAAGGTCAAGACAGTCCGTCGATGTCAGAGCTTATGAACACTATATCTTACGAAGTACTTGAGCAATCTCAGTGAAACTTACAGGGAATAACTAACTGATGACCTGGTAAAATTTTGGAGATCAAAGGTCAGGGTCACAGCAGGCCGTCAAGATGGCGAATGCATTTACATTGACGCTGATGAGGGTGTTAAAATACGTCAGCGCTGTGTTGAGTGGATTGCGATGACAAAGTTGCAGCACTCGTGCAGGTGAAGAAGGTACAGAAAGCACAGGAGCGGGAAGAGCGGATACGCGATCAGGATGTCGCGAACGAGTTCAGTGCCAGAAACGTTGAGGACGACAAGTTGACGCGGATTCTCCGATCGCGAGGCCTCTCGCTGTTTGAGGTTGTGTGTTCAGTGCTGTGTAGTCATTCTTTTTCTGAGTCATCTCACAACTGTCACGTCGCGTTTCTCTGTACTTGTCATCCGTCACCCCCTCACTGTTTCACTCGCTGTTTAAAATGCGCCTCTTTCAAACGTCCTTCTTAATCCAACCATAGACTCTCTTCTTTCCTCTGGGCTGCCTTCATGCACTAGGATGTAAGTAAATTTAAAAAGTAAGTAAAATATTAAGGTAAACAGTGTGTAGCAGTCAGCGTTAACTTAGCTTTCGCCGCTACGGGAAGGATGTGGACCAGATCTTCTCTGATAACCTGTTTTTGTTTCTCCCTCCCCTTTTCCTTCCATCTTCCTTCTATGTTCTTCCCTCCCTACCTGGTCATATCCCTTCACTTTTATCTCTTCCCCCTCTTCCGTTTTCTCCCCTTTTCCAGCATGCATGCTGCCGGTATTGTAGCAGCTCGGCAATGTTTAGATTTAGATTTTCCTAGTTTTTAGTTTTTTTGTTATTTTTTTCTGTTTGTGGTTCTGTGCAGTAGATTAAACTGGCTATCTTACAGCTTTCTAGCACTCACTAAACATTTTGTATCTTATCTTATTAACATCCGTCCTCGTAACACTGAGATGGCAATGTATGCTGGCCGCGTCGTGTGCTTCCCCCCAGTGAATTGCCGTTGAGTATGCGCCGGTGTGTTTAAGGTTAGAAAAAATGGGACAGATAGACAGACAGACGTTATGCTTACCAGCCAGCATATGATGTTACTGTCACAGATGGGGATGATGTAGCATAGAACTGACTTGAGACAATTGTGAAATGACACTGAATGCTGCACAGTTTCTCGGTGACAGTTGAGTTTCGTAAACTGTTATTGCCACATTGGCACATTTTAAAAATTGTTTGAAGTTTGTTCTACACTGCTCTTAACTACATACACCATACAGATAATGCATGCATTCAGTATTAATTGAACTGATTGTGTAGTGTTTTTTCTTCTTTCAGATACCAGCCGATGGCAACTGGTGAGTTTTTTTTAAATTTAAATTATTAAAAGTTTATAGTTTATTCGTTATGCAATAGGCGCAAAGTCAGTTGCACGTTGAGTCAGAGTTATACACTAGCAGACATTGCTATTAATATCAATAAACTGTTGCCCTCAGCATGCAAAAAATGTTATAAATATTGTCAAAAGTATCAACTTATGGGATAAATTATCGTCATAAAGATGTGATATAACCTAACTTCTGTTAAAATGTGCCATTAAATTGTAATCAGTCACATAAATGGACACTGATTTTGTCAGTTGGTTTTATTTTTCAACATTAATTATAGTTTGTTGGCATAGTCGCTAACTGGACACATGTTTTGACATGTTCGATTCCATTCTATTCTCGGTAGATACTGTGTTTTACTGACCACTTTGGTAGTCTAGATGGAGCAGTCGGTCTAGTGTGTGTGTCTACCTTGAAATGACCTGTGACCTAGGTATTTGGCATGATGGTTTATCTTGTCACTGTCAAATTTGAAGGTTAAGATCATAGGTCAAAATGAACGGCAATGGGAGGAAAAGTGTTCCTTTTTCAGCTACAGATGCATGTTAGGAGGTGACTACACATTCTGAATCACTAGAGGGCAGCACTAGGCAATTTAAAATGTTTTGTTTGTCAAGATCTTTGTGGTAAAGTGGTCAGTGCGACCTCATGAGTTTTGTAGCTTTTTATTTTACTGGTGTTCTGAATAATATGAGTGTCGTGTTTAACAGAAATGTCTACTGATGCTTTATCAGTCAGTGAAATGCAGACAAATAAAACGAGGTGTCGCCCTAACGGGACGTAACACTACTGGCTCGCCATGCGTGCTGCCGCCTGGTGAGTTACGTTGCATATGCGAGTGTAAGAGACAATGACGACAGACACCAGCAACCGTTACTAGTCTGGCCCCTACACTATGTGTAGGCGGGCTAGTAATGATTGACCTTAGCTTTAGTAAAGTTTTTTGTCTTTTGTTGTGTTCAAGTATGCATGGACCATAAGTAACTGTGATGTGTTTCAGCCTGTTTTCCGCCATCGAAGATCAACTTAAGCAGCAGAGCATAGAAGTAAATTTCTTTATGTTCATCATAATATGTACAGTTGTCATCTTCGTGATCGTATCACTGTCCTCGATCTTCTGAAAAGCAGGTTGCAGGAATTTTAGGTCAATGCATTAAGCATTTATGTTTTTTTGTCATCAACAGTTGTCGAAAATTGTTGGATAAAACATACTTATTTCAGCTGACTATGACGTTTATTTCATAAAGGTGTTGTCGTAACATGTATTTCATGCATAGAATCACTTACAATTTTTTGTCAACATATTTGTTTCGATTTGTAACAGTTTGCAGGGACTGATGTACCCAGAGGTCGCCGTTAACACCTTCATCAATATTTAAACCAATTTTTGTATATCTTTTTATTGTAACAAATGACAAACGCAAATGTTATAAATAATGATCCTTCTGCAGTATAATTACTTTGTTCAAAAAATCTGTACACAACACTGTTTTAGACGCTGCCATTACTCGCAAAGGCTCATTGTGAACTTATTTGCATCATACAATGCTATTTTTAGGTAAAGAAAAGTCCATAAATCCTTTTCCACATCCCTCAATTAGAACTTTTGAAAGTATGCTCTTTTTATGCATGAATGTATTAATTTATTTAACTTGTAGCACAAGACAAAAAAAACAGACTGCTTTCAAATAAAAGTTTCTGTAACAGTGCAGTTTTTGGTAATTGTTGACGTTGTTTAGTGCAATTGTATGCATCAGGAGAAACATTTTTGTTAATCTGTGTAATCTTTTGTAGCATTTTGTGCACAGTGGTTTTTATTGGCGTTTTATTATGTGCAGAATAACGTAACGAACCTGCGTAGTCAAACGGCAGAGTACATGCGAAGTCACCGCAACGAATTTATTCCGTTTCTCGTCCAGGAATCAACTGGCGACTTATACAACGACGGTCAGTTTCGACGACAGTCCATCAAAGTTTATAATAATTTAAAATAACAGTAATTAGAAGAAGCCAGTGCTCACAAGAGTGCAACGACCCACGCTGGCACTGTTTTTGTGACTCAATCTTGAACTTTAACCATTTGATCCCAAAATAAGTGGGTTCCCAGGACTCATAATGGAACACTGTATGTCAAGTTAGGTGATCCTCGGCTCCTAGCAGGACTTAGCTGCATCGGTTATAGAGATATTGTGCAGAAAAACGAACACACAGACAAACGGAGGTGAAACCCTACCCCGCAACTGCCGTCGGCGTGCATGATTGTAATAGCATTTTATGTATAAATATACTACTATTATTGCTTCTTCTTAGAACTACCCTTCTATCCTGGAGTTTCTCTCACAAAAGAGAAACCTTTGGGTATTAACTGTTCTGTTGCCCAATAGCACTGTCAAAGCATTTAGGGAATCCAAAGCACTAGCATCAACGAGGGAAAAATAAACATTCTTCAGTGTACACGTGACTGAAGTTGGGTGTCATATAATTCATTATTGCTGGCCCACCTACACATGAAAACACATAGTGTAGGGGGCCATACTAGTGATGCTGTCTGGCGACTGTCGTCGTCGTCTGTCGTCGTCTGTAACATTCATGGAGCTATAATTCGACTGGAGGCGGCTTCACCCGCATAGGCCAGGCGATGAGGTCAGGCCGCCTCTTGTCTAATTATAGCTGCACTGTAACACTCCACGGCGGGCCAGTATAGTTTCGTCCCGTTAGGGTGATACCTTGTTACATTAAATCTGACTGCACACTTTCGACCATAAAAGTTGTCGACTTGCAACGTTTGATGCTTATGTTATGACTCTTAATTTGCATAATATACTTTAGCTTGAATTGTTTTGTTGTACGTTGACTGTAGATGAGTTTAATGACTTCTGTGATCGGTTGGAGATGACTGCAGAATGGGGCGGACAAACTGAGGTATTTCAGTTTACACAGTTAATTCTGTTTATAATTGACATTGTTATATTTATATCAGTGCTTGTATTACTTCTTGCACCTTAGTGGTAGAGTGTATTAGATGGGTCCAGATGCCCAAGGGAAAAGCACTTTGAGGCATTGCTGTGGTATATGTACGTGTATATATATGGTACATTTTTATTTTGTAACTTTTTGACATTGCTTACATTGAATTATATGTATTCACCTTTAATAGGTGTTTGAGTGCAAAAGCTAATTAAATTAATAACCGGCAATCAAATACATAGCCTACATTTCAAAAATTAGACTTTTTTATTTGACTATTGCTAATTATCAACTGAATACGCCGAGGCATTTTTTCAGCGTACGCTTACGCCCGCCTTTAATTTTTTTGGCGTATCTACACGTCCAGCCATCGATGTTTTTGCCGTATGTCGCGATTTTGCGACGTACTGTACGCCGATACGTCCGTTAACGAGAGCCCCGTGTGTCACGCTAATCGCCGTTGCTGTCGTGTGTCAGATTCGAGCGTTATCCGAGGTGCTCCGTCAGCCGATAGAAGTGATACAGGCCGATGGACCAACTGTCACTGTCGGTGACCAGTTCACTGTTCAACCGCTGCGGCTTGTGTGAGCTGCCACGAACCACTAATTAGCAACATATGTAACAACAGATATTGCTGTATTGTTAGTTATGCTGGCCGCGCCTATTGGAAAGCGTAATGTAACGGTCTGGCGCCCGTCCGTCTGTCTGTCCCGTCGGCATACTCACCAATACTCACCAGGGGGCATCATGCGACGCGACCAGCGTACATTTCGCCTCGGCAGTAAAGAGGACCAACATACTTGCCATACTTGGTTATACCAACATACGTGTCAGCTGAATTCCCTTCTGTAGTTGGGCAGCGGCAAACAGCCTGTATAAACATGCTCCATTCCCCCCTACAGTTCTGTTTTTGGAAACTTGCCCCTACCTGGAGTAAGAACTAAAAATGTCATTAAACAATCCGTAGACAGCAACTTCACTCTTTACTGCCTACTGCCCCCACCTGGCGAACTCGACGAAACATAACGTCTGATTCTGCTCTGTTGCCTAACTTCGCTCCATTATGAACCAAACCGGAAGTACAGTGCCGCATTAAGGGGGGTGCTAGGGGTGCTGCAGCACCCGGGCCCGCAGTTCTGGGGGCCCGCAATTGGTGGGAGTGGTAAACTGGTTATAGGTCTGTAAGGGGCCCTCATTTGGCACAGCACCCGGGCCCGTACTAGCCTTAATGCGGCCCTGCAAAAGTACATAACTTAAACATAGGATGACAGTGACGTAATATCTTTATATCTATCTATGCCGTTTGTTCCGGCCGCCATGATGTAGGTCAAGGAAACGGTCCGGGTGATAGTTCGTGAAGGCAGTCTGAGGGGGAAGAAATAGAACTACCGGGGAACGATTTGTGAAAGAAGTAAGTTTCAAGCAGCACTTACAATCAGATCATCGATCTCGCACTAGCAGTAAGCTTTTCTTAAACCTACTGATTCAGTTTCATTTAAGTAACGTGACAGATCTTCACTAGTTGACTTCACACAGTGCGACATCGTACACTACAACATGGAGATCGCATCGCAACCATGGATTACTGTGACGTCACTTCACCCTATTATTATTATTATTATATAAATCGTACCATAGGTACAAGCACAATAGCATAAAATAAATGGATAGAATCAAAGTTCAGTGCACAAACAGCTCATATTGTCAGATACATCATGTATTGTATTGTCGCCAGAAGAGGACAGGGTCACGGCTACAGTTAACACGTACAGCAAATTTTGTGAAGTTTGGACATTTAGTTTTAAGATGTATACTTTTTTTACTTAATATAACCAAATCACTCGTTTGGTTGATTTTCTGAAGCACATTGCTGACTATAGTATTAGTGTGCGAAGGACTTGATCTATGTTGATAATTTGATAACTTAAAAATACACACCTTGTGCTAGCGTATGCAGTAATTGCCGATGTTGGTGTGCATGGTTTCTTTGTGCAGATATCATCGGCATAAATATGGACTTGGCGAGCACTACAGTTCTGCACGGTTGTTGGCCGGGGCTGATCCTACTCTTGATTGATGCCTACTGCATACAATAGTCATAGCTCACAAAAGACAAGTTCTTAGACAGAGGCACTCTTATATTATGCTTAATGCTGCCACATTATACATAATATATATTTAGTGATAAGACCGGGTAATATCTGATCCTCAAATGCTATGCGTTTGGCTTTTTTGCGGCTGTTTGGCAGTAAAAACCATGGCGTTTGGCAGTAAGTGGTGAAAAGCATCTGGCAACCCGGCATACATTTTCGTTACACGCACGATGGCATAAAAATATGCATGACACTAAAAAGGCTTAAAATCTGATAGGGCTATTTAAATCTGTTACTCTAACAAGCGTATGCTGCAAAATCTTAGAATCTCTAATCGGGGATCATATTAGGAGTTATTTCCTTGAGAATGATGTGCTCGGTAATACGCAGTATGGGTTTAGTAAAGGACGGTCAGCTAAGCTCCAATTAAATGGACAGAATACTTAGAAAGGGGTGGCAGATTGATACTATTTATAGGTGATTTCGAGCCGAATTCTGATGAGATTTCCCATAGAAGACTAATCTCCAAAATTTTGTGTGGAGTGGCTTAAAAGGAACGTGGTCAGGGTCACGTGCCCCACTTTAAATTTTGGGCCCCCACTGGTATCTCCAGAACGGCAAAATGTTGAATCGTCAAATTTTGCACACGTTTACTGTGTGTCAAATTTTAGCTTTTGGATGACCAAAATACCACCACCCCTAAAAGGGGCGTGGTCGGGGTCACATGACCCCTTTTCAATTTTGATGCCCACAATCATATCTCCGGAACGGCTGAAGCGAGAGTCGCCAAATTTTGTGTGCTGGTAGAATATATCAAGTGCTAGCCTTCGGGTGACAGACTACTTCCTCTAGCGGAGTGGTCAGGGTCGCATGACCCGTTTTTTTTAATTTTGCCCTCAATTATGTCTATGGAATCGGTGAAGCTACGCACTTGAAATTTCGTGTGCTGGTTTATACACAGGAGTACTAGTGCATGCATGATATATTACACTCAAACTTCTCAAAGAGGTGTTTTCAGAGTCACGTGACCTCTTTAACTTTTGGGAAATAAGTGATTATATATATTGGAAATGGTGCAAGATAGAGACATAGTCCCTAGTTGCAATGGAAGACTAATAGGAAATTTTGTGTGGCCTATCGAACGGCACCAGTGCCAATGCCTTGAATGACCTCGAAGTTCGCTTTTCTGATTGAAACCTTTCTAACTCCCATATCTCATGAAACGGCACGAACTTATTAACATAGGGCGTCGCGCGGTGCCTTTGCGATAGCTGAGCTTCTTGTCGACAATACTGCTAGCTAATGTGTACCTAACTCTGACTATTTTGTTACCTAAGAATAATACTACGATGACATGAAACTGGGTTTATTTTTTTCACCGACGAGAAATTTTGTACCGTGACTCTTCCTGGTGAACTCACAGAATCATCAGGTATACGCTCCGCTGGCAAACTAGAAGCGCGATATCAGACTCTGTGCTATCCACTTTCAGTAACTCCGTTATGGTCTCGGTCGCGGTATCGAAACTGGACTGTGCCAGCTTTATTTTTGTTTAGTCTGGAGCAAAAATCAGCGTGCAGTACTATCTAGACGTGTTGCTGATGCAGGAGCTGCTACCAGCGATCCACATGTGGGGCCCCTGCTTTCTCTGGGGGCCCCAATACTAAAGGACGATCCCGTATGGAATTACCCTCGACACGGACGGTTTCTCGCGGTCTACGCCGAAGTAGGCAAATGCCACACACTGTGGCATATGTACACTGCAAACAGTGTGAAAACTGCAATAGCAATAAAGAGATCGTCAAGTGGTACAGCTTTGATGTTGTACGTGTTTGGGGGGCCTGGAACGTGCGTTCCGGTTTAATTTTGCTAGGCCTAACGGTGCAAATTCGGGGGCCCCTGGACGGCGTTCCGGTGGTTTCCGGCTTACTTTAACCACTGCCGGCGCCGCCACTGCGGACAGCGGTGAACGCGGTAGCGGTCAATCTGGACGTCCGTCCATGAGCTCGCTGCGCAGTCAGCCGCCACTCCTCGTCCCTCTCGTCGCCGTCATCTGGCCGCTGCAGTGGTCTAAAAAGTGGGGGACCACGCTCCAGGTGTACTTAAAGTGGGGACTTTGTCCGCTTACTCCAAACACCAAAAAGTGGGGGGTCCGGATTCCACCCGTCCCCTGAAATTACGCCTATAATAGGCCGCTGTGTCGACTGTGGCCGCTGTTCACCGTGATCGACCTATGGCGTGGCTGCGACGTGGCAACGACCATCCGTGACTTAGCGATTTTGTAGTATAGATTCGAGCCTCGTCTTCCATGCAGTAATAGTGACAAAACGTTATACGACCATTTATGTTACCAATGCGTTACATGAGTAGCCAAATTCTACTATACGTCTTCGATCGCCTGGAAGACAATGCAGTATCGACAACAGATATTATACAGAAACATGACAACCTATGAACGGTAAGTTTATTATGGCATCAGCGATTTTTTGGTATAATGCGGCGCTATTTAGATGTATTAATTAAACGTAAACTTTACACATCCTGCCGGTATTGCAATGCATTCAAGGCGTCGCTTACGATTCCTAATAATATTGTCGATTGTTTGCTGTAAATTTGCGTCACGTGATGGTTGCATCTGATAGTAACGATAAACTTAATTATTTTATTTGAAATGAACTGATATTGTTTTTACCTGCGTGACGCTACGCTAGCGCGGTACTTGCTTTCATCATGTGTCCGTTCGTCTGTCAGTCCAGTCCGTCCTACTGTCACACGCTGGTATTAGGTCTATACCAAAACGGCTAAACGTAGGATCACGCAAACGACACCACCACGTGATAGCCCAGGGACTCTAGTTTTCTGACGCCAACAGTCTTTGGTGGTCGACGCCTCCTTCTTCGTGAAATTTGCGCTCAAAGTGACCCCCTTTCGAACACAACGATTTGACCGCTCATAGTGCCTCAACCGAGAGCTAGCGAAAAATGTTCAATTATCGCTAATAGGAAGTTGACCACGAGCTTTCCAACGAGTCACTTATGAACCGTGTACATTACTCCTAGTGTTTTTTTTCTAGTGAAATTCAACTGTCGAAAGAAGTCCGCTCCAAAGTTTCTTTGTATGAAAGCTTCCAGAGGCAAAGTTGTAGCTACATCATTCCTGTATCTAACAGTCCATAGCTGGATTGAGGGCGACGTTCACATCTACCTAAAATTTGCGCTCAAAGGTGACCAACCCATTCAGAAAACCCCGATTTCGATAGATTTCGCTTAATAGTGCCGCAGCCGTGAGAGCTAGCCAAAAAAGTTCAATTACCACTAACAAGAAGTCGACAATGCGCTTTTTATCGAGCTATAGGGCCTAGATAAACCCTGCACGTTACCTCTAAGTCTCATAATAGGTGGCACAAAACGCGATTTAGCTGTTTTTGTCAGTAACGTTCAACTTCTGTTGAAAGCTGTCTGCTGCAAAGTTTTATTATGTGAAAATTTCTAGAGGCAAAGTTGTAGCTACATCATTTCTTTAGGCCTACCTATCGGGCCGTAGATTGATGGTGGTCACTGAAGCGTGGTGGTTTGGGGCCTGTCATTGTCACTTTGTCACTTACCGAGGTCAACACTGACTGAATTCGTTTTTTATGAGTTAGACCGCTCTAGAGCGATCCCGTCTGAATCTCATGAAGGCGTTTTTTCTTCGTCCAAGCGATTCGCTCCGTGTTTTTAACTCCATACGAGATCACTCCGTCTGCTGTAACTTTGCGACGAAACTGGACGTGGACGGCGTGCCACGACCTTTTTTACTGTTTTTGCGCGGTTAAATGCAGAATGGGAATTCTATGGAAATGCATGTAGTGCATGTATGTATAGTGTTTTTGTCAGATTTCGTAATGTTTATAAAACGCCAAGGTAAACTGGTCGAAATTGCTTGCGTCATTTTTAACGCTAGAGGTTAATCTAGTAAGTTTATTAATGTTGTAGCATTTTGACAATGAAATAAAAAAATTATATGGCCTAAGTTCAAGACCTAAACAGGCCTATGCACTCAGCACACACAGGAAACAAAATAATACAACTATGCAATATGCAAAAACAAACCAATTTAAACAAGGTGTCGCCCTAACGGGACGTAACACGACTGGCCCGCTGTGCAGTGTCGGCCACCCGATTCCCACGCGGCCGGTCGCCGGCGCCGACTGTCCATGCTCCAGGCGGACGGCGGGCCACTGGTCCATTAGGCGGGCCAGTAATAATCAATGAATTATGTGACCAAAAATAACGCATTAAAAACAATAACACCACGAGGTAACATGAACAGTTTTCGTCCAAATGATCTAGTCTCCGACTGGATTAATCCTGTCTGGATAAAAAACGCAGCCAGTAAGTCGAGAATGTTCGCGCCGCCCGTTGCATCGACAACCTGCTGCGTCGCGACTCGCTATAGGCCTAAGCTGCAGGCTAGCCGAAATAGCGTATAGGGCCGATAAAGCAGTTGCCGAAAAAAGACGTGACAAGCTTTCATTTAAATAGGGAGCACAATGACAGATGTCAAGAACTTAGTGAACTCATGGAAGTGCAATGATCCTGCAACTGTGTATACAGCTGACAATTCACTGCGATTACATCCAGCTCAGGTGAAATTGATTCAGGTGAGTTGGAATGCTGCTAGGCCTAGGCTATATATTACACATATTGCATGTATTATCAGTCTGTGTGAAAATTTGCACATGCTTTCTCGTTTTTATCTGTAAAATACGGATTTGTATGCAGCGAAATTGGCGTATTGACAATTCTTTTTGATATTTCTGTAACTACAACACCCAATATGCAATATAACATGCTATGCTGCTGTAGCTGCACTGCATCAAAACTGTTAAGAAATTATGCAATTTATGTCCGATTTAACCGAAATATCATTCTTCTAAGCAGGAAAACTGTTGGACTTGTTAAAGGCTGCATAGTGCTCACCCTTGCTGTAATTATAACGCTGGCCGCGTCTAACGCTAAGCGTAATGTAAAAGACTTGCCTCCGTTCGTCCGTCTGTCTGTCCCGTCTTTTTCTATCCTTTATAGAGCGCGCGGCGCACATTCAACGCGACTTACCAAGGGGCAGCATGCGACGCGGCCAGCGTACATTTCCGTCCGAGTATATTACGAGGATGGACATACTTGTTTGTTATTAATTAATTTGCTCACTTACAACATCGATACAATGCTTACGTAGCCTTGATTTTTGCCCTCCACTGCGTGATAAGATGAGTGTTAGCTTTTGGGCCGAGTATTACTAATAAATAGCGATATTGGGTGTGGACAGCAGCAATCTACAGGTGAAGTCACAGCACAGATTGATTGGGACCTGGGAGTTGGTTGATGCCTGGCGCTGGTCTTCAGTCATCAGACGAACTGGGTGAACGAACTCTGTAATGGCCGTGCCATGGTGAATTGACGATAGCCTCATAAGCATTATTAGGGTGTTGTTGTTGGTGGTGTTGTTGTTGTTTTCTAACTATACGCGGACAAATCCGCACGTAATTAAACAAGGTATCGCCCTGACGTGACGTAACCATACTGGCCCGCCGTGCATTATCGGCCACTCGACCGCCCACGCGGCCGGCTCGCCCGCCCGCCGGCGGCGTTACAGACGACGACAGACGACGCCGACAGACGACAGCGAGCAAAACAATACTGGTCCATTAGGCGGGCCAGTAATAAGTTTTAAAAGCATTACGATCAAGTCGTTATCGTTACAATACGATACGATACGATATAATTATTTACGTGCGCTCAAAAGCTGACAGAGCAGCTGTGGATAGCGCACGACAAAACAAAAAACAAAAAAACAAGTAGCTCAGAAGAAACGGTCCGGACAAATGTCCGTGAAAGCAGTCCGGGATGAAGAATTAAAACTACGGGAGGTAAGACTTGTGACACAGGTAGGTTATAAGCCGGGAGTACAAGATAGGTATTACAGATGAGCACAGTGGTAAATCAAAAGAGGAATCAAAAGTTGTCCTTCAGAATCAGTTGTGCAGCAAAACAGAGTTGTACCATTGCACAACACAGAAATTGTCTGAAGGAGAAACAAAACACTGTTACCATACATTACCTCATTATTGTTGTTAATGATAAATAATAAAAAAACAAGGCTGGATAAACCTAGTTATTTTAAAGAAAAACAGGTTTTTAGGTTTTAAGTTGTTGGATTTTTAAATTTTCTATTTTGTAAAGCGCTTTTATTAGGTGTAACCTATATCTACGATGAAGACAATGTGTTAGAAATTCAACTGCGGCATGAACTGCACCTGCCTTGCCTATTTACTCAAGTGATTTATATTTTGTGTATCTAAACATTTTTTATTAAACTTTAGTGCATAAATTGTAGATCGTATAGAAAATTTAAAAAACCCTAAATTTCAATTTTTCTTCTTCAGATTTTAGGTTTTAAAATCCTATAAACCTAGCCTACTTTGCCAGCCCTTGTAAAAACTTGCCAGTTTACAACCAAGTGTAAGGACGACAGAGTCATAGCTCTAAAACGGCAAAATTAATAGGCCTACCACTTTTGTAGGGACTCAAACTAGTAGGCCCCTACGTTAAACAAGCCCTTACCGCCGTTACCAGCGAAGTCATGCCAAAATCATAACTCACTGCGAATGTGACTATATCACGGAATAAATGGGCATTTTTGCAATACCAGTAGAGCACAGATCCATCAATTGCCACGTAGCGTGTCGCACGGTCCCTCTGCGATAGCTGAGCTTCTTGTCTATTGTGAGTTAAGTAAGTAAGTAAAGTAAGTAAGTAAGTTTACTGTGAACAGACTGGCAGCTTTGCAGCTGAATAGAACAATAAGCTACATAGATCAAAACAACGATAAAAGAATATTAACTCAACTGAACACTGTCACTAACATTACAAATACGTGCAAAATAGTCCTGTAGATATTAGTAAAACTAACTAGAAATTGGAGTTGGACTCGGAATGGCGGCACTAAATTAAATGAAGGCCTGTCAATTTTTGGTGCGCAGCTAACCCAGCAGACGGAATTCCATTACATTCGAGCTGGTGCCGACGAGATCCAGTTGTTGCAGAACATAGTACGGGCTGTTGGAGCAAAGAAAACTGTGGACATTGGTAGTTACGATATCGCTATTTGCATTATTCATTGTTACTCTTACAGAAAATATGCTGAAAGCTACTATGCGTTTTTCCCAGACTGAGTAAACAACGTGAGGTGTTGGGTGGGAGTGTTTTACACCTTGTTCATAAAGAGACACCTTGTGTTTTTTATATTGTTAAATATTTTTTATATTTTCCCATAAATTTAGTAAATAAGCTTTTCCTTCGCTGCACACCACTCCTGTTCCATCTCCTTTAAGACGCTCACACTAGTTACCGGTTACTTCGTGTATTAAATACAAACTAGCCGTTGTCATTACAAGTCACCGTCTGTGACCTGAGATACCTGTCTGCACATGTTACGCCCGTCGCCACTAGAGATGAGCGTACGTAATGTAACGGTCTGGCGTCCGTCCGTCTGTCTATCTGACCCGTCTTTTTCTAACCTTAATAGAGCGCGTGGCGCCTACTGAATGTGACTGTAAGTAAGTAAGTAAATTTACAGAGCGAGTGGCAGCACGCGACACGGCCAGCGTACATTTTCGTCGGAGTATTCCGAGGACAAACTTATTTGTTATGTCAGCAGCACCAACCAGTTCAGTGACTTGGTCAGGTGACCAGAATTTTTAGCGAACGTGATACTTACGTTCACGTTCGCTATATGCTATCGGCCGTCCGTCTGTCGTCTGTCTGTCTGTCGTCTGTGACGTTGGTGCACCCTACTCAGGCGGTTGAACTTTTCGGCAATTTTTTTCACCATACGATAGCCCACGGACTCTACTTTTCTGGTGCCAAAAATCGTTGGTGGGGGACGCCCCTTTCCCCC
>Ga0209780_1000301_pt1 | contig 24963 bp, 21 predicted proteins | sample WorMetexBAHAMAS2_FD_187384 | JGI IMG/M metagenome (GOLD analysis project Ga0209780, IMG submission 187384) | Marine gutless worms symbiont microbial communities from Max Planck institute for Marine Microbiology, Germany - Inanidrilus exumae... | ecosystem: Host-associated > Annelida > Digestive...
AATGTAGAGTCCCTGGGCTATCGTATGGTGAAAAAAATTGCCGAAAAGTTCAACCACCTGAGTAGGGTGCACCAACATCACAGACAACAGACAGACGACAGACGGACAGGCGATGGCATATAGCGAACGTGAACGTAAGTTCACGTTCGCTAAAAACCAAATAATTACCTGTACAAATGTAGTTAATCATTAAGGCTGCTGATTAAAACCTTGGCATTGGATTAACAGAACTAATATTTCAATTTTCTTCTATGATCCAGTTAGCAGATGAAAAAAGCGATTCCATTTCATGGTATTAAAAGGGCAACATGGCACTGTGCATGTAATTAACTAGTCAAGGTTCTCCCACAAAATGGCATTCAAACCAGCGTGTAAGAAAATACATGTAAGTATGCGAAAACATTCACGTCGTAATCATTTAAATGTAAATGAATCCGAGGCGCTGGTTTAGCTGCTAGAAGTTGCTAAAAGTGGAGACTTAAACAAGTGGGTTTTTAAATGCTTTCCAAATGAAACCAGGGCCTGAAATGCTTGTGTGTGCGACGTTTGATTAAAAAACATATAAAATCAGTTTTGATATGGTTTCTACAGTTCATACTGACCCTACTATAGTGAAGTTCCTCAGAGTTGACGGCAGGTAGTCGGCGGCACTGGTGAACTCATAGAAGCTGCGTCGCTGTCTCCGTGGGATGCGTTGTTTCTGTAGCGTGAAGTTGCGGACTGGTGCGTATCTGTTATCAACTGTTGTCCATCGGATACTCACCCAACGATCACCCACATGCTGCACTGTGAGTGACGGCGACGAAGGAGTTCCTACATAAACAATCATAAATTAGCCGCATACGGGACTGGTGGTCGACTCCTACATACTGCTAACTTCAAAGTCACGTGACACAAAAAGTAGGACACAAATCAAAAATCCGGTCCCGATAAGCTTTAGGTATTGTGCCCTAACTTAAGAATCCGTGGTCATTTTGCCAGCCCGCATTATAAATGGGGTAGGAGATAGCCTTTGAAAATGGCCGAATTTCCGACTTTCAAGGGCTTGTGACCTTGACCTTGGATCGGGTCATATTGCATACCATCATGCATCACTCATCGACCCCTAGCTACATACCAAATTTCATTGAAATCGAAGAAACTTTTTGTGGACGGACGGGCGGACGGACATTTGAGACCCACTTTATTAGCTCGACTCAGAAGAGTCGACCTAACAAGCTCAAATGACTTGGCAGATATTATCATTTCCATAATGAAGGATAGGATCGACAACAATGCCATAACCTGCGATTGGCCATCATGACGCTGTGTCAACCGTTTACGACGACGACATTTGCAAAGCGCGCCTTCTGATGCTCAGCTCCAGCTGTCTTGAACTCGCTACCGAAACGGCTGTCAGTAGCGACTCTGCTACAGTTTTAAAGTCTAGGCTAAAGACATTCCTCTTCTCCCAGGCTTTCTCTCTTTCCTCTGCTGACTAACACTCTGCCTGGCCCAGCGCCTCTGTTGTTACGACCTAATGCACTAAACATATCTATTTATAATAATAATAATAAAAATCTATCTTGTATAGTGCCAGTATATCAGACTCCAAAGGCGATGACGGACAGATTACGGTCGTGACAACCAACTAGGTCTAAATGTCTGACGGAATAAGAATGTCTTAAGGGTAGACTTAAATACAGCAAGTGAAGTACTAGAGACAATGTCATTGTCAGCGCCTCTGAAGTTACGACCATATGGCGCTATACAAATGTGTATATTATTATTATTATTATTATTGCTAAGCGAATTCCAGACTGTAGCCTGTAGCAGCAGTACAACAGAAAGCACGATCGGCAAAGTGAGTTCTGGCAGTCGGTTTGTGCAGTAAAGGCGTGTCGGAAGCACGAAGACGACGTGAAATTTGACGCGATCTAATGTGATGGGCGAGGTACGCTGGGGTTGATGAACGATAATTATCATTATTCGCAATTACTTATCAATAGACAGAAACCGAAACAGAAACAAAACCGTCCCAGTTTTAACGCCCGTTTTTCCCTTATTTCTTAACTTGCTTTGAAAGAAAATCCTTGTGATCAGCTGCACGGGTTTTTATGGAGCAAATGTCATTGTTGTCAGCCAACCGACAGTGTCAAAAAACTCGGAAGGACATGTAAAGTATGATAATCACGTAAAATAGATAAATCAAATAAAACCTACTGAAAATCATAAAATGAAAGCCCGTTCGGTTACTTCAAACAATATCTGACCAGCAAGTAAAAAGACTGGCCTCAAGGAAGGTTTTTGGAAGTCAAACTCGGTGTGAGTGCGTGTGTCCCCGTAGGACCAGCATAATATAGAGAGAAAGAAAACAAAAAAGGGAACTGTTAATATGGAGATACGGAGGTAGGCAGCGGACAAGCTCACTTCTGTCAGAAACAGTGTAGACCAGCAGTGATTCCTCAGCGCCCCAGCCAGAGCGTGTCTTGGCAGCCACCGTGAACACGTAGTACCGATATGAGGTCAGACCGGTCACTCGATAATCTCGACGAACAGCAGACAGAGAGTCATCAGACGTGGTCGACACCAGCGATGAACGCAGGCCGTACGACACACGGTATCCAGTTATCACACCGTTAGGTTCACGGGGCTCGCTCCACGCAATCCGCGCCGACATCTCGGTCACTTCCGGGAAGTAGACGGACGATGGAGGACCCGGAACTGTATAATATCAACATCAGCATGAGCTAGAGATACCATTTAATTTTATTGTCTGTAACATACATATCAGACATACAACAGCAACTGCTACCGCTTGTACATACAGGAGTGCAATTTCATTTCATTTCGCGAGTGCTTTCGTCACCTTTTGTTCCAACCAGTTGACTGCATCAGTGTCGGCAGAGTGAATAACATGTGTTAAAAGCCAATGTGCATCAGTGTATCAATCAAATGTTTGATCTTCAATGTCGGGATCGATAATCTTTTAAACTCACTTGTTCAAAACACTTTGTTGCTGTACTCGTGTGCTGTATCCCTTGTGAACTAATAACCCATAAATTAATGCCCTGTCATCACACACTCACCTGCAATTATTACTAAAAACAAACAGTAAGTGAAAAGTTTCTAATGTTCCTCTCCCGCATCGACGTGGATGCATTTGAGACCGTAACCTTCACCTTTGACCTCCGGAATCTAAAAAGCGAAGGCATAAAACTCAAAAACCTACATTTAAACCTAAACCAACAGTCGTCTGTATGAACTGTCCTACTAATTGTGAATATGCAATACAGCGTAGACAAGAAAACATGTGTACCATCTTCAAAGGTGCGCACACTGAGCGCAGGTAAGCTGATGGCACCATCACCAACAGCTGTGTACGCCAGCATCTGAATCTCATAGACGACGAATTTCTTCAACGCAGTTAGGTTGAATTTCATGACACTGCTGGAGCTGACCAACGCTACGTCAGCATCTGACTGCCCCACAGACTTGTAATGAATCTACATCATCAGCAGCAGCAACAACATGAGCAACTCTCTCTCTCTATTTTATCAGCCACTAGCGCTCCATCATGCTGCCTACGGCACTCGGTCACACAGTTACTGGCCGCTAGTTTCGCCCCTACGACACTCGATGATCTGTTGTGCCTGCCGCCTGCTTGTTCTAAATTCCCAGCAGAGCTCACCACTCATTTGCAGCGGCATACAGAGCACACGCAGAGTGGAGGCGCACGCTTGCTAACCGCCCATGACCAACTGGAGGGTGTAACGATGCCAAAAGCCAAATTTTGTGCAACTTCCACACAAAACTGTGGCTGTGCATAAAGAACAAACAACAGACAGACAGACAGCAATGTCCTTGAGTTAATGCAATGGACTGTGTACACAAGACCAAAAAATCGGCATTATGTTAAAAAACCCACAAAATTCAAACTCTCTCCCTCCATAACTACCTACCAGCTAAATTTAAACTAAAGGTGACCATGGTTAACCAGTCCCCATTGGTTTTCTGCATCCACTTGCTCCGGAAGAGAATCCTTATGGACAAGTGGCACAGATTTTTATATTGGCCTGACTTCCTTCCCATCACCCAATCGACAGTGTCAAATCACTGAAGAAAACAAAAAGCACTGACCAAAACCAGTGTCTTTACCTCATCCCTTCTTCTACCACTCGACTCGTAACAGAAGAAGCACTGATCCTTTATAAACACACTAACTGTACAGTGTGAGTCAAAAAAAACAATACACTTGAATTCTGATCATAACTTTGGCAAATGTAGACCTATTTACAAAAGTCTTTCACCATCAGATTCCTGAGGAAATTTTGTACACAGACATTATAAAGACTCTCCACCTCACCCTAAATATGTTTCTACACTACCTTGTAAAACTTGGAATTGCTGCTGATTTCAATGATATATTGCATGTTAGACTTTATCGGGTAGATGGACTACAGTAAGTGTTAGTTACAAACACTACTGCACTAAAATTAAGTGATCATCATTGTGATGTTTTTTGTAGCACTTGTCACCTAAATGTTGTTAAGGTTTGTTAAGTTTCAACTAAAACCGATTAATTTTGATGGTATGAGTAAAAGTACAGTCGTTATTTTAGATTTTTGAATTTTGCAAGGTAGTGTAGCAATACATTTAAGGTTAGATGCTGTAATGGCTACATAGACAGTTTCCTTGGGAATCTGTCCGTAAAAGAATTTTGAAAATCGGTCAACGTTTGCCGAAGTTATGATCAAGAGTCAAGTGTATTTTTTGAGTCACAGTGTATAAACTACATTTACCTTATATCCACGGATGAGTCCATTCTGCTCCGATTGCAGTACACTGGACCATGAGGCATGAATGACTGTTGAACTGACAGCAGTTGCTGTAATGTTTGTTGGTGCAGCGCTGGGTACTTGACAACACAAACACAAATTGCTTTTAAAAATAGCTTTTATACTAACAAAAATGCCAACAATCTTTCAGTTCTTACTTACTTGCCGTTAGCTATAATGACATTTATAGATGACAACAACAGACTAATAATAGTTTCAGTTTTCACATTAGGTCAACTCTTACGACCTCTGGCCTGGAAATGAAATCGGCCTATACTGAAAGAAGTACGTAAGCAAGAAAGTAAGTAAGTAAGTGATTTATACTGCACCGGAATCACGACATGAATCAGCGTGTATTCCATCCATGGAGCCCGTAAAGTAAACTCCACGGATACTTTCGGTTACAAAAACTTAAATTCATTATTATCATGATCATCATCTGACAGGGATTAGCCACTGACATACCCGATTCGCGTGTCCGAGCAACTACTGTCTCCGAGAAATTGCTGCGTCCGACTCTGTTAAATGCCGCCAGTTGTATGTCATATGCGGTCCACTCCTGGAGACCTGTGAGTTGAAATGAGACGGCGTTCTCATCATTGATTACCAACGACTGGTTAGAGTCAATGACTCCACGCTGCTGATAGCGTAGAACATAGCCTCTTCCCGCACCATTCCACTCATCCGACGCTAACGGCTAACAACAACAAACAATTCAGCTGCATGATATCAGCAGCCGACAACAAATCATTTACTGTTGAAAGTGTAAAAAAGGCGTAGATCTGTTTAGTGCTTAATTATGTACGGGACAGACGGTCGACTCTTTGCAACTGACGTTTCTGAAAAGTTCAAAGTCACGTGACACAAACACTAGGACAAATGTCTAAAATCTGGCGAAATAAATTTAGACATTGTGCCCTAGTTTACGAATCCGTGGTTAGTTGCCAGCTCCCACTGTAAATGGCGGAGGAAACAGCTTTTGAAAAAAGGCCAGATTTCCGACATTGAAGGGCTCGTGACCTTGACCTTGATCGGGTCATACTGCATAGTGCATACCGTCATGCATCACTCATTGACCTCTACCAACATGCCAAATGTCACTGAAATCAAAGACACTTTTTGTGGACAGATGGACGGACGGACGAACATTTAAGACCGGCTTTATTAAGTAGACTCTGTCAAAGAGTCGATGTAGAAACATGAGAGATGATAAAAGCGACCTACACAGTGCTTAGGATCCAGCATAACCAGTGAAAACAGGCCGGGTAAACATTTAGAACTGACAGTGATTGACAACTGACCAGCATACAACAACAACTGTTTTATGACCATTTCACATGTCAACCCAAGTTAGCCAGCATCCCTGTTAAAAATTGGAGGGTTCTGTTGGAGCAAAATTTGACTGCTTGCATACCCTTGCTGATGGTTTGACTCGGCCCGTGCGCGTCCGCCACCAAAGAATTATTTCTAATAATTCCTATGCACCTGATGAACAGGGAGATAATCCCGGGTGGAAAAAAGTGGGTTTGACGGTGTCCTCTATTAACTGTGACCGTTGCAGGCACCTTGATCTAGCAGTGTTAAGTCTGCCTGCCGCGCCAGTATGAGTCAAAGTAAATAGACTTGGCTGGCCGCTGGCTGGCGCAACACACAGCGCCAGTCAGGGCTAAGCCAGACAGTAGACCACGTCTAGAAGGGGCGCGCTATAGAAATACCCGACAAGCTGCTCACTCCTACTCAATCCCTCCTTCACCCTACACTCGCTAACATACACAGCACACACCTACCAATTCCCTTCCTCTCCCTGGGCAAACGCACTGGACCGCTATATGGTCTAGCACTGGGGTCTCTGCCCGCAATAACAAACAAACGAACAAATGAACCCTTGCTGATGGCCGCTAGTTCACTTATATTAGAATATAAGGAGTTCTAGGTAAAGTTCTCCTCAACGGTGACATGTACGCCATCTTTGTACCATGAAATGACGAATTTAATGCAGCTGAAAGTTACCGTACCGCCCATCGAATGCTCAATGCTGTTTGATTGAGAGGTCGGACGAGCACTTCAGTCGGAGGTGCTGACGGTATGGCTTGCCGGGTGTTGAACCAAGCCGACGGTTCACTTGGCGGACTTTGACCAGCAACGTTCACGGCAATGAGTCGAAGTCGATATGCAGTGTATGGCTGTAAGGTTGAAACAGTGATTGACACTGCATCGCGGTCCGATACGTTACGGATCGACGACCAAGAATCGTCAGCGACAACGTAGCTCTTCTGCGCTTCCACGATCCACAACGACACGAAAGTGTTACCGCTAAAACCCGGAATGAACCGAAGCCGAGCTTGCGTTGCCTGAATGTCGTTGACGACAAGGCTTGTTGGTGCATGAGGAAGCTCTGGATGAAACACAGACATGGCAAGATCTCACTTCCCACCATCAAAATAGCTTTACCTCACTATTATACCACTTACTGCTGTTGCTGCAGCAAATCGGTTAAGTGATAACTCAAAGATAGATTTTGACTCCCCAGCGTCACTGCGGATGCCTTTGTTACCTCGATCGCCTGCGATGACCTTGACCTTTGACCTCCAGAATCTAATCAAGTCATCAGTGGGGACTAGTGAATATTCTCTGTCAGTTTTATCAGATTTGTTCAAAGCATTCATAAGATAGCATGGCAACAATATCTGGACGATTGAACGAAGGTGGCCGACGAACAGCCCAAAACATAATGCCTTCGCTAACGCTGTTGGACGAGAATGCATGATAAAATAAAATACAATCCATGTCAGTTAATCACTGCCTGGTTGCTCTATTTCAAACAAGCTGCCAGCTGATTCATATTTTCATGCTTGAGGTGCTCCACAAAATTCAACAGGATACATTCCCGTGGTAATCCTGACAGATTTTTCCACATCCCAAGCGGTTCTCGCAATATCTGTTTTCATCCACTTCCACAGGTATCCTGCAACATTACCTCCATTCTGCAGGATTCCCACAGCATTCCCATCATGCCATCCCCATGCAGGACTCTTATGGCCAGTTCTTCCGCCGCAAATTAATCTCCCGTTAACGTTAACGGGAGATTAATTTCCATTGATTAATGTGAGTTAATCTCCCACTAATGTTAATGGGAGATTAATTTGCGGTGAAAAACTGGCCATAAGAGACCTGCATAAAGGAAAAGGAAAAGAAGCGTATTTATATAGTGCCTTTTATATACTATGTATATCTCAAAGCACATGGATCAAGGCATGGATCACACAGTTTTACCTGCAAATACACCATGCAGATGACGTTACCTCTAACTGAGGTAAGAGACATCCAGTTGCAGCTTACTACTCATTTATCGACCCAGAAGGGATGAAAGGCTGAGTTGGCCTGGGACGGGATGACGGAAACCGGCCCTTGGTAAGAACAGTAAGATACAAACCCGGAGTAACAGCAGTCTGGACAATCGCTGACCGCAAAGGACCTGAGCCGACCTGCGTGCTTGCATACAGCGCTACAGTGTATGTAGTCACCGGCTGAAGTCCACTGATGGTGTGGTTCTGTGCCGTCGGAGACAAGTTAATGGCGACCATGTTACCATTAGCCGTACCTTTCAGTGTGTACGACAACGTGTATCCTGTCCACGCAAAGGTTACACGTGGCTGTTATTACATAAAATAATAATAATAATAATAATGACCTAATTTATAATGTGCACAGTATTGAATGAATCTCGAATCATGTAACACATGTGGCTACTGGCATCATTTGGTGCAAAGGCATCGAGTGGTCAATAAATCAATATTCGTTTATTGAGGCATGACAAAATGCAGGCCAACAACATGAAGGAAAAAACACAAGTACGTCCGTCTTCGGGGACGGCCGTATATCCACACATGCTGATCCTACGCGTGGCCTGTGCACACGCCCGTATCACCTGCGCCATGGCTGCCCAGCACCGGCGACGCAACCGATTCGTCTGATTTTGGGCTTCTGGGGGAGCAAAGTTCCCCAAAATAAGAAATTCCCTGCCCAGGACGCCAATGAACCACCATGACGGCGCTAATTTTATCCTTGGCAGAGAAATTTGTAACCGTACTAACACACAAAATTACAAAAAACAAACAAACAAACAGTAAACAATAACATGGCATGTGTGGATATAAAACAAATATAGAAGGGAGCAGCTCTAGAAAGCGAGCTGATAAACTAGAGCTAATACGATGTGGATGAGAAAGAACGAGGCCAGGCAGGCCACTGTCTGACATCAGTGCTGTGAGATTCCCTCAGTGCTTTGACCGTGAGAGATGACTGACAGGCAGGTGCTCTTCCATAGCAAGTGACGAAAGACAACTGTGGAAGCGGAACCGACTAACTCAGATTCACCTGCAAAATGGCTGAATAAACATAGGTCTGTAGTCCATCCCTGAAGGCCTTTGAGTGGTTTGGAGTAGACTAACTGTGTCCTGTGACACCAGACTCCAATAGTGGATACAACACAGGATGGATGGGTCCAGTCCAAGGTTGAGGTCTGTAGGCTGAGTTCCTGTCGGTGATAGGAAGGGCGTCCATTCTGCCTGCAACATTTATTGTGAAAGATTAACTTTTAGAGTGACAGGAGGATAGAAATCAGGAGGCAACCCACTAACAAAGTTCACCAGGACTGACTGACTGAGTTAAGGTTTTATGTTCCACTCGACACCAAACTGGTCATTTTGGAGATGCTCTTCCCAGCCAATCTCCTGGCTTGGTAGCGAACAAACAAAACACAACAAAAGCAAACAACATAGGAGGAATAAAATGGTCTGAGCTAACACAAAAGACACACAAAATACTAAACCTAAACAAACTGAAAACGAAATCTAAACCTAAACCAACACGCAAATGTAAGAACTGTTCACGTGTGTGTGTGTGTTTGTGTGTGCATATCATTGTGCACAACTGTTGTACAAAGCACAGCACAGAACAGTTCTGATTATTTTCCCTCTTAACCTCCAGACAATCAGCATAGCTCAGACGCTGTCTGTTGGAGAGGAGGGGGGCAAGTTTATCAGAAAGATGATCATCAAATTGGACTGCATGTAAGTGTGCTCCTGTGAGCATCATAATAATTGCACTGTAGACATACCTGTAAGAACGCCGTTAATGAAATATGGATGGTTCCAGACGACCACAAATGAAGTGTCAGTTATGTCGACAAACTTCATACTTGCAACCTCGTCAGGCACTGATGACACGACACACCAACAAATATCTCAACATCCGTCACGTCTATGTTAAAACGTAATGAACAGACTCTCAGAAAGATGCTACTTATTTAAATAAGGTGTCACCCTAACGGGACGTAACACTACTGGCCCGCCGTCGCGTGCTGCCCATCGTGAGTTACATTGCATATACGCGGATAATGCGCCGCCGCCAATTGTTACAGACGACGACAACAGATGCCAGAGAGCAAAACAATACTCGCCCCCACACCATGTGCAGACGGGCTAGTAATAGGGGACAAAAAAGAAAACAAAATGATAATTACACAGAGTCCCATTCCTTCAAAAGTCCAGTGATGGGTGAAGAACGCATGAGGCAGCTGATATCTTTACTACGTTAGGGTAAGCAGTGTGAGCCCCCCTCAGTGCACTGACTCTGTTTGTTAGGTAACAAGAGGGGTATCCCACCTCTGAATGCGTGCAAAAATGAAAATCACAGCGTTAAAGGATATTAAAACAAATCATAACACCATCAACTTACTTCCTATTTCCTCATCTCTGCCCGTGTCAGCAGAAACAAGTCGTTCAACACCACAGAATTTGCTGTCAAATTCAAGCTAATCCAGAACAGGTAAATAATCCAAATGAACACAACTATGTTAAAACACACAAAGATTTCGTCCAAACTGGCATTTTAAAAACTTCTCGGCAAAAAATGCACTTCTCAAATGTAATAAATTAGGCATAAGAGGAGAGTGAAGCAAAATCCCCATCAAGTACACAACTGAGTATAAAATAAAAGATAGACTTTGATGCTCCAGCGTCGACGTGGACGCCTTCACCACCTCGACGGCCTGCTGTGACCTTGACCTTTGACCTCCAGAATCTAATCAGGCCATCAGTAGGGGCTAGTAAATATTCCCCATAAGTTTCATCGAGACTGCTCAGGCCGTTCATGAGATATCGTAGTAACAAGATCTGTCAAGACGAATGAACAAGGCAGAGGGAGAGCCCAAAAACGTAATGCCTGTCGGACGGTAAAGGCGTAATGATAACAGTTAGTGTCATGACAGTATCATCTTACCATCTTCCAGTGTGCGGACGACAACACGTGGACTTGGCGGTCCATCTCCCGCCGCCGTGAAGCACGTGACAGTCAGCTGGTACTCTGCGTACTTATACAGTCCAGTCAGCAGGGCCGTCTGTTCACCAAGCATGTTAGTCAAGTTCGAGGAGAACGTCTGTCGCATACTCGGCATACTGTCGTTGAACAATGCCGTGAAGTTGACATGGTATCCCTGAGTGATGCCGTTGATATGCTGTTGGCCTGGCGGCAGCCAGCGCACACTGACAGCCGTTGAGTTGACGGCAGATGCCGTAACATTCCTCGGCGGGGCTGTCGGCCGACCCTCGGACGTCCGTACGGAGATACTGCGACTAAACACGCCGAGGCCTCGGCTGTTGTACGCCGCGACGGCAAGCTGGTACTCCTGGAAATATATCAGTCCTGTCAATTCGTGGATCACTCTGTACTGGAAGTCGGTGATGTTCTCGACACTACGGGTAGAGTCGGGATAGCCAGACGGCTTGTAATGGATGACGTAGCCCAGAAGCTGGCCATTCCAATCTTCTGGGTCGGGACTTTGCCACTGCAGAACGATGGAACTGTTTGATCGTGCGCTGCCGATAACATTGCGCGGCGGTCCACTTGGTGCTAAACAGCAACAACCATCCATTAACGTAAATTTTAGGATTCCTTCGTAAAATGAAATAAAAACGCATCTGTGTAGCACCATGTCATAAGTGAACCAGAAATGCAAATATACACAACGTATCATACGATCGTCAGAGGAGGACTGAGCCACGGCCAAGGGTAACATGTACAGAAAATTTGGTAAAATTTGGACGTGTGTTTTTGAGACATGCAAGGGGATAGACAGACAGACAGACAGACAATGACTGAGTTAAGGTTTTACGTCCCACGTCCCACCCGACACAGAATAGGTCATTTCGGCGACATTCTTCCCAGCTAATCTCTCGGCTTAGTACTGAAAAACTAAATCTAACGCAACACAAGCAAACATGCATCCGTATAAAAATATATTACAATACAAAATAAGCACACACAAAACTAATGCCGGGTTTGGTCATCTCTTACGACATCAGGCCTGGAAAAGGAACGGGTTTATTCTGAAAGGAGTAAATAAGTAAGGAAAAATAAGAAAGTAAAGTGACACATACGCTGTTCAGGCAGCCTGATGACGTCACTTGGAGCACTGGCTGGACCTCGGCCGACGACGTTAACAGCACTCACCTGGAACTGATACGCCTGCGACGGACGCAGACCTGTCACCACGTATGACGTCGCCGTCGACGGAACGTCACTGACGTAACTCTGCCATGTCGGACTTGCCTGAGCACCTGTTGCTCCTGACGACATCACATGCATGAAGACAATGCCTTTTTATAAACACGAAACCGATGCCCATTAATTCTGTGCACTTCCAAAAGCCATTTTCGGTTACCAACACTGTAGAGCCAGCGTAAACAACGCATATGCCCCTTCCATCTGTACAGTTCCGGGAAAAGAGCCGCTGAAATAATTGTAATGGGTATTTTACAAGCCACCCAGCTGTCTGTTGTACCTCCCAACCGACAGCATGGAAACACTGAAGAAAACCGAGATCACTGTGATCCCAACCAGGCCAAATCACGCATCTGCCTTATGCTTTCTCGGTAATCACCGATCTCCTGATGGAAGGGTCGTTGCTTTGTTTACCAAGAAAGTGTGAGGCACGTGGGTCATTTTATCACACTGGCATCAGTGCTTCTGGCTTTCCATCAGTGTTTTCACACGGTTGGTTGGGTGACACAAAGGACACCTAGGCTTACTCCAAAAGTTCTTTCCCGGAACATGTAACAGAAAAAACGAATAGAAACCGGTTTGCCTGGAAAATTGTGGTTGACATAGGATGGTGGTAGTTGTACATTTGCCAGTTCAAAGGCTTGGATGTGCCCACCTGTAAAGTTGGACTTCCTCTGGACCCGGGTAGCCACTGTTGTCAGATACTGTTCCCAACATTACCAGTGTTACAGCGAGCTATCATCAGTGACTGAGTTATCAGTCTGAAAGGTGATCGCTTATCACCTCCATCATGAAGCCACGGTTGCTCCATTGGGTTCACTTGAAACGTACCTCCTTCTAACAGCCATTCTCCAGGTAAATCTGGTTTAGACGGTACCCTTCGGTGATCTTCCTTTATTGGTTCTGGATGAGAACCTTTACGGATAAATTTCTTATGGACACCAACCAACCACATCAAATCACTGAACGAAACACAAAGCAGTGAGCCCAACCAGTGACCTGGCCTCATCCTTTCTCCATCCCCCGCCCTCACCAACGCCAGAATTGTTCGTTTGTTCACATGTTATTGCGGACAGGGGTCCAGCCTCAGCTACTCTGGACCCCTGCGCTGAGACCTTTATGTCAGTCCAATGCGCCAGCTCAGGGAGAGGAGGGGAGTTGGTAAGTGTGTGTGGTGTATGTTAGTGGCATGTAAGGTGAAGCTGGGTTTAAGTAAGCATTTCTAAGCAGCCACCCTTGCCCCTAGGCATGGCCTACTGTCTGGCTAAGCCCGGACTGGCACTTATTCAGTATGCTCACAGTTTATAGAGGACATTGTCGAACCCTCTTTTTTTCCTGCCCAAGATTAATTACCCGTTCATCATGTGCATAGGAATTATTAGAGATAATTCTTTGGTAGGTGGATGCGCCCGGGCTGAAGCACAAACCCCAACCACTGAGCATGTCACGGTCAACTGCACATGGCGCCTGACTGTGTTAACCACTGGGCCACATGAGCAGGTCCAACGCCAGTATCACACTGCTTCAAAAACCTACTTCATCAACAAAATGTCTACAAATCACTCGGCAACAGCTTACTAATCTCATTCCAGCTGCTTCCAAATACCGTAGTTTTTAGCCGATATTAACGTAAAATTCAACAAGCATAAACGTACAGTAAAGAATTCACATAATATAAAGAACAGACACTTCACTAGTAACTAATGATAACAGCGGCGAACATACCCACGACAATTATTCGAAAGTCGATGGTAAATCGGAGAATTGGAGTGTTTCCGTCAAACCCTGGGGTCCACGTAACATCCACAGTATTCGACGACGTTGCCGACAATGCAACTGATGTTATCACTGGTGGATATGGCAGTTCTATACATGCACAGTTCGCGTGGATGAAGTTCAATCTCAATCAAAATAAACAGTTTCAAAAGCACTGAGTATACACCACGGCATACTTAACAACACTACCATGACTACATCACTGCTTCTGCTGCTAATCATCTCTATAGCGCCCAGGCGTGGCACATGTTAACGAGGGATCACACAGTTTTACCTGCCACCCTCACGTTTATCCACGAATGGAATGAGCCATCCTGTGTTTACTCCCCAGCGGCAGAGCATCACTGCACTTTGGTCGGCACTCATTCGCGTCCCACCGAGGGTAGGAGGCTGAGTTGGCCTGGGTAGCTGGTTACATACCAAATGGGTATGTCTGCTTGAACATGGTCACACATCCTAGTACTAACCGGGCTCGACGTAGAATAACTTGGTTGATATACATAATGCCATTACCACTATGCTGAATAGCCAAGCTGCTGCTACTGCTACCGCTACTACTATCTTCGATATCTGTTTAACTGGCCTTCCCTTCTGGGGCTACTCCTATTAAAATTTAATAAGTATTAATTGTTGTGGTAACATAATTATAAAAGAAAAATATAACAATAACAGTAGATTTAGATTAAAGAAGTAAAATTGAAATTAGGCGAATTATTTAATTGAAAAAGTACAACTTGTAATTTATAATTTGGCAGTGAAAAAATATATCATCAGTAAAATGGGCGACTGGTGATTGGGTTAAGGTTTAATATTCCACTCGACACAAAAAGGATCATTTCAGAGACATTCTTCCCAGCCAATTGATTATCATGTTACTGAAGAAAGTAGAAGACAGCACCCACAAGAGTGCAAAGACCCAAACCAGCATTGTTTTTGTGACTTGTGACCTTGACCTTTCACCCCAAAACAAATGCGTTTCCAGGACTCATCATGGAACACTTCTATGCTGAGTCTGGTGATCCTAGCTGCATCGGTTTTCGAGATATCGTGCGGTAAAAAAGACACATAAACAGAAGTAAAAACTCTACCCCAACGACTGCCGCTGGCGTGGTTAATAAAGCCAGGTTTGGTAGCTGTGCAGTCCAGGCTGCATGTGCCCCGTGCTGCAGCTAGCTGGCAAGTGTTGCAGCTGCAGTAGCTGCATATAGTGTTAGCAGTCGATCAGTCAGTCGGTTTGTCGCTGTCTGTCCGTTAGACTAGATCAGCGTTAGTTGTATGGTTCTGATGTATTGAGTGTTAATCTGTACCTCTTTCCTGGTATTCTTTAGCATATATCCGGATAATTCTAGTACTACAGCTGTTTACAAACTGGACATATTAATGACCACAAAGCGTAATCGTTTGTACAAAAACAGATAACAAAAGAATACAGTACCAATGACTTCAAGCTCGGCAGAGGCCGAATCGTTGCCAGCAATGGAGATAACAAAACAACTGTAGTGGCCGATGTCCGTGTTTCTCACTGATCTGATGGTCAGACTGCCGTCGACGGAGCTCACTGACATCCTCGAGTCAGACGACGAGATCTCATTGTTGCCAGAAAACCAGCGCCAAGTGACGATGACCGTCACGTCCTGCTCCACGCCGCACTCCAGTGTCACCTGCGACGCTTTGATTGCCGACAACGACTGCGGAGGACGATTGATTCTTGTTCTCACTGCAACCATCCAGCAGTCAAACACTCACAAACATTCGGTTTTTAATGAACAGCTTCTGTTCTCTGAAGGCACGTGTTTTAATTTTTTTCCAGACTAGTTCTGGAGACGTCTATGTTAATCAAGGCAACTTTTTCGAGATTTCTTGCTTGCCAATCTGTTGCTTACAGTGCCACGTTGTCTTGCATGGCCTTGCATCCCTCCAGGGTCGCTAAATCGAATAACTGCTTCAGCTGGGGTAATAGAAAAAATATCACCTCTGCCGGGTGGCAGGTAACACCGTGTGATCCCATATGGCACTAGAGTTTCCATAGTGGTGAAAAGCTAAGTTGATGCTAACTACTATACACTGTTTATTTACTTACACGTTAACAGTCAATGCTGATAACATGGACTGAAAACAGATGTGGATATGAATGGCAGAAACAGTAGTTCAATATCATTCATATCAATAACAACTCTGTATAAAAATGTGAGACGCTACAGCGTTACTCATATTGATATCACATTTACACAAAAACACGAAAGGTTTGAATTAGTTTGTTCATCGGAAGCAAAGCTGCTGGCATAGCACAAACTAGGAATATTTCGCTCCATAGGTCTCTTGCATCTTCTAACTAATTTATTAAGTCCATGACTCACAAGCAGAAAATCTCCGAGAACGCTAGAGAACAAAAGCGGTAAAGTAAGTTTGTGATGTTGTTACCAAGAACCGAGAGATGAGCAGAGCTCGTATCAGAGCCAACGTTATTGGTGGCATTGCAGATATACATGCCGCTATCATCAACATCGGTGACCGTGAGAACCAGCTGCGTGCTGGTGATACGGATGAAACCCGAACTGCCATGATCAAGTAGCTCCACCGTTCCATCAATCAACTCTAAACACAGCATGTTGGCAGTTATATTTCAGTTAGCTGTAACTGAAAATATATCCAGTCAGTTAACACGCTCAGTAATTACAACATAAATTAGCCCCGTGCGGGACTGGCGGTCGACTCTTCACAACTGACATTTCTGCCAAGTTCAAATTCAGGTGACACAAAAACTAAGACAAATATCAAAAATCCGGCCCGATCACATTTAGATATTATGCCCTGGTTTTAGGAATCAGTGGTCAGTTGCCAGCTCCCATTGTAAATGGCAGAGGAGATAGCTTTCGAAAATGGAAGGATTTCTAACTTTCAAAGGCACGCGACCTTGACCTTGGATCGGGTCATATTGCATACCGTCGTGCATCACTCATCGACCTCTACCTACACGTCAAGTTTCACTGAAATCGAAAAGTCTTTTTGTGGACGGACGTACGTACGGACGGACGGACAGACAAACATAAATTTGAGACCCACTTTTTAGGTCGACTCAAAAGAGTCGACCTAAGAACAGCTTTATGGCCAATCTACAGGTCAACCTGTGCTAGCTGGCATCCCCAGTTAAGAACTTAAAAATTTTCTGGAACACGGCAACCAGCACAGTTCTGAACTGGTGTATTTTGTTTGAGCAAAGTTTCACTGATGACAACATCTAGTGCATATAGGTTATAAAGAAGACACTGGAGTTCACCTCACTGATGTTGGACACACCGTCTCCGTACCACACACTGTAAAACGGAACCTTTGCAGATCACTGCAACAGCTTTCTACCAGCTGATTAGTTGGAGTTAAACGTGCCTTTTCACCACAAATATGGCTATATCAGAGACAAAAGTTCAGAGGTGGAGTGCTATCACTACCCAGTAAAAGAAGGCCAGAAATATATTAAACTCGATCCTGGCCGCCTTTTTGTTCAGCAGCCACCCTAAAAGGGAAAGAGATCGAGAGGCTTTTTAACAAGTCTGATGCTCAGTCAACAGCATTAGAGCAATGAATGGAAGTTACACAATACTGTACAGCAGATATAAACAGAAATCTGTCATCACATTAATCCTAACTGACTGATTTCCATTTCATAAGGAATCAAGTGAGACTCACCTCTGGACCAGGAAGTAGACGGACTAGGTGCACCCGTTGCAACACATTCAAACCTCACGCTGTCTCCCGCAACGACCGTCATATTCATTGGAGCTTCAGTTATCACTGGTGCCGAACCTTCACAATGCAGCAAGCCAGCACTCACAAGAGTGCAAAGACCCACTCCGGCAAAGGTTTTTGTGACTCGTGACCTCGACCTTTGGACCCCAAGTTTCCAGGACTCATCTTGGAACATTTCTGGTACATCAGTTTTTTGACACATCGTGTGGAAAAACAGACGGACACACAGACAAATGGAGGTAAAAACCAAACCACCGCAACTGCCGTCAACATGGGTAGTGACAACTATGTTCCGACAATAACGTATCATGAACTACACCAAGAAATAGCATCACAGCTCATTAGTATAGAAACCTCACACGTACTAGCATGGTCACGGACTGTGGGACTGGATTCAGATAGCCAATATAGTGAACATTGTTGCCTCAGCAGGTGTATTTAGTACATGAATAAAAGCCGAAGTGTAGTAATTCCCCCAGCTGGCATCAGGAAGTGGTTAAGACAATGCAATCACACACAGTCGATTTGGGTTCAACTGTCACTGTCAATCATAGGGATCACTGTAGCATTGCAAGAGCATCCGACCAAAACTGAATTCACGCTCTAAACAGTCGGCACCAAGTGGTCAATTTGTGGGTTGAGGTTTTATGTTCCACTTGACAAAATTGGTCATTTTCAAACCAATCAATTAGCATGCTACTGAAAAACCTAAGCATAACACAGCAAATCTCACCACACACCAGTCAAATACAAATATCATAACACACACAAAAACATAAAAAACTAAAGCCCTAAAGCCAGGTTTGGTCATCTTTACCCACGCCGGCATAGCCGCCGATGTGGGTAGGGCATTCAGTTGCATCTGTCTGTCTGATTGTTCGCGCACTTAAAGGAAAACGGCTTGAGCTGTCAACACCAAACTTGGTACACATATACTCTATAGCAGTCGCGCGGCAGGCATTGACACACAGGTCAAAAGGTCAAGGTCACAAGACACAAAAACCACCACGGCACACGGTTGCTAGTGATTATAGCGGCTGTCCTGTAACCCTGTGGTGTGCTACCTGCGGCAGTGCCGGCGTGGGTCTGCATGTCGATACGACTGCCAATGTTTACTAGTTACATCTGCATCATGTAAACAATGTCAACACACTCTAGCCCTCAAACGGTAATGGACAATATCAGCAAGTATCTGTTTCTTAATTAACTTCAATACTCTACAATGTTTCTGCACACGGTGTTTTGCTAGTCCAGTGTAAAGTACAACAGACACATACTGGTAATTCGGAGCCAAGTGGCTGCCATTGTGTGACCAGCGGCATTTGATGAAAAGCACTGAAACACGCCAGAGTCTTCAAGAAATGCTCTAGAAATGACCAATGAGCCATTGCCGGATGAAATGTAGCTGCATATCAACACCATAAAACAATAAACTACAGCTAATTTACGTGAAGTAACACAATTAATTATTTTATGGAACCATTGTACTATCAGTAATATGTTCAAAAAAATAACACACTAAAATCAGTTCTTTCAGTCATTCTATGCTAAAAATTTCTCCACCTTTCCATCGATATTTAACATCAAAAATAGCAACTGTCTAATACGCCAACATGCAAATCTCAAACTCTGAAACTTGTCATCCTAATGACCAAAATTGAAGGGACGATTAAGTTACAGAAAGGTGGGTTGAACAGAATTTTATCACCGCTGACTTGCGGGTTACTGTTTCCTTATGTGCAAATTTGTACATTGTGTCCACTAGCCGTCTTTTTTCAAGGTGGGGGTTCTAACAATTATCTTACAGCCACCCCGTGTGGCTTTTTAAAATGCAAACTGCGTTAGTTAGTTAGAAATATACATATTAACGAGGCATGAGCTTCTAGGACACGGTACACAAACTAAAATTAATTACATACAAGGACATGCTTTTTCGGGGTCATAAAAATAAAGTTAAGACCCACTGCTCCTGAAAACTGCATTTTGGTTCTTTTAATACAACTTAAAATACATTGCCAAATACCTGAAATGCAGCATACAGTACCAGTACTAGCTTACTACAAAATTAAGAAAAGATCAATAAAAACCAACTAAATACTTGTGTAAAGATGTTATGTGCCACAATGTTTAGTTCTGCACAGATTCACCAAATTTGGGATACAATGAATCCGCAAATATTAATGGAAAGCTCAGCAGTTAAAAGCATTCGTAAAAACGACACAAGATACAACGCAGCCAAAAATAAAAATAAAAAAGTGATATTAGTCAACAGAACAATGACATTATGTCAGTGTGTTGCAACAGTAAAATATTATTTTTTAAATTTCTGCTGATTAGAGCCCAGTCATTCAATTGTATCATTTTGATCTGTTAAGTTTTTTTTCTTAGTTGACACTTCTAGCAATTACACATACCGTGCTGAAGTTGACGTTTGAAAAACACGCGAATTGCGGAACCAAGTTATATTTGGCATCGGGATGCCGAAACCACGACACTGCAACATGACGGGCGACTCAATGTCGCGAGTCACAACTGAAGGAGGAAAACTGACAATTGACGGCTTCACTGTTATCAACAATGACACAACATACAACGGTGTCACAGCTACTTCCTGTTGAATCCGGATCAACTGGCAAACACGGCAATCATTCACAGAACGTCATCCGTGCTTCATCTACTAACACACTCCTGACAAAAGAGATGTTGCCCCTTTATAGCAACTCTCCACTGTTAGTAAACATATTATCATGACAACAAAATGATTATAATGCTGATTACTATTAGGCCGCATCGCAGCGTTAGAGGCCTATTGCTACACATGGAACAGTGTGGGTGGTCTGCCTGTTGCGTTTGTGAGCCATGCTAAAATGGACGAACCGATCAAGATGTCATTTGGCAGACTGACTGGTGTGGTAAAAGGAACCAGGTAGTAGATGGGGCCGAGGTTCGACAACTCCATTCACCGCCGTGAGGCTGTCAAGCTGTTGATGCGGCCTTTCATCAAAATTCTCCGACCATTTGTTATTGTTAATCCGCATCACCTGCAGTGCTTTAGATGCGGCCTATTGCTACATATGTTGCACGTAGCGTGGCCGGTGTGTAAATAAAAGTGATGTGATCCCTCAAAAACAAACTGCAAAATGATCCACCAACAACGCGTGCCGTGGTTTCTATTGACATGGACTTTACTGGTGTCAGCAAGCAAATGTCTAATGTAGGTTCACTTGCAAAATGGACATAAAGCCAGTACGGTGACCTGGGACTATACAATTCCAACATTTACCTGACTCGTCATAGCACTCCTATGCATACTGCGTTACCCACATGTCAATCGAGCAATAAAAACATTTATAATTTATACTGTATATGTATATTATGTGTACTCCGTGTACGATTTCTTGAATAATAATAATGTGCATAGTAACCAAGCACAGGCTCCAATCTGAGGTATGGATGTATGCTAGGTGGCAAGGGATACTCAGATAATATTCTCGTCAACAATGTGTTTGATAACAGGTAACATTTGTTGAGACAGTAAGATATCCCACCAATACTGCCCATTGACTTTTCACTTCAGGCTCAACAAAGAACAATTCCTACTTTTAACACAGCGACCGACGTCAGGACAGACTTGGTAAATGATGAATGCATGATAACACACAATAGCATGCTATACTCCCTTTGTAGGTTTCGTTTGGTGCACATGGCCCATTCTTGTGAGAATGAAGGGTGGTTCAGCTGTGATCAAGTGATAATATAAATGTCTTTTGTGTGTCTGTTGGCAAAGAGGTGAGTTTTGAGATGATATTTAAATGTGGCCAAGGTTTGAACCGATCTAACGGCTAAGGGTAGATCGTTTCATACCGACGGTGCTAAGTAGCTAAAGACACGTGTGTACTACCAGCACACTACAGCTATCAGTGCACAAGTGGCAAAGCTGCCGTTAGATGGCAATACACGGCCTGCAACAGTCTAACGAACACTGGTATAAACCCAAGCATCAAGATGATAATAAATAAGATTTTTCTCTGATACTTTCCTGACTTTGAGTAAACTCCTGGACGTTTCCTGACAGCTGACAAATTTCCATGTTTTCGACACAAGTGTGTTAATATGACATCAGCCTGTCCACGTAGCCCTTACCCGCATCAATAATGCTGGGAAGGTAAGCTAGCTCCATTTCCCTCCCCTGCTATGTATGTGAGTGCACGTAATGTACTGACCATGAACTGACAGTACAGCCTCCGCAACAGCCGAGGTGCTTGAGCGGGCGCCAGGTCGAGTGAAAACTGCTTCACACTGAAACACGCCCCTGTCATGCCTCGTGGGGTTCAGAATTGTCAACACGCGACCGTACAGCGACATGGTATACTTGACGTTGTCAGCATAGATACGTGTACGACTGGCACTACCGACAGCCGACTTCTTGTACCACCGTAAACTCAGGTAGTTCAAAGGCCTACATACACATAACATACACTGACGCCCTTATGATGTATCAGAGATCAGTAAAAAGGTAACTAAGTAAGTAAGAATAAATACCAATCTTAGCAGAGCTGTTACCAGGTAAAAATAGGCACTGTTCGGAGGCTAAGGTGACTGATTCTTACAGAGTTCTATAACCATCAGTGCATCTGTAAAAAATTGTTTCAATGCTCTGCTCGCCGCCAACTCCACTCTGCAAGCCAAGGACTTCTACACTATCCTCGTTACAATATGTAATGTTAAAATACGACCGACGCGCGATTTCGTACGCCGGCCCTCGCGCGTGGAACTTACTTGCCGAAAATGTGCGGAAATCGACATCTATAGCCATCTTCAAGCGCTCTCTAAAGATGTTTTTATTCGAGCAGATTACGCATTCAGCGCACTAGAGACGATTCTTCGTTTAATGGGCTATACAAGTGTACTTGCTAATTCTAATTCTGGAAAACATTTAAACCTACACAAGGGCACGTCTGAAAAGTGCATGATGTTAGTCTTTTTACTTCATGAATGTATCAGGAGGAGTGGGGGACAATACAATTTTCTTTGAGCTATGTGATACAAATCCAACATTTCGTAAATAAATGAGTTAACCAGTGGATAGTTAACCAATGAACTAACTGCAGTCAATGTAACATTCTAAGTGATATATAACCTGGCGTTAGCGACACACTCCATCTGGACCGACCTATCGAACGATTCTGTGCAAGACGTTGCTGAAGGAGGGATGACCATCTTGGGTGGGATAGCATCTGAGCTGCGACCAACTGCTGCAGTAGACAGCCATACATGCATACACACCAATTATTATTGTGTCTACTTGGGCTACATGCCTTGTTATTTATATCCCTAGACATCCTATTTGGCCCAGTTTCTCACTCCACCGGGTTTTTTATGCATATTTATGCAGCTAGAGCCTCTCTACCACTCACGTGTCAGACAACATGACTAAAATACATTCGTATATACAACAGTAATACGATCAACGTTACCATATTATAACAAATTCCCATGCATTATTCATTGGATGACAGAAACGGCGATTAGTGAAATAATAAGCACCTATAAAGCCCGCTCCAATTATTCGCAAAAGTTCTCTATGGGGGACCTAACCCAAAGTGGGGTACTATTATGGAAAGAATACTGGTTCGACAACATCTTTAAAATAAATAATAACTGGCATTTGCAAGAGATACTTATCAATACAGCACCCTACTAGTACTAGCTTACTACAGAATTAAGAAAAAAATCAGTCAAAACCAACAAAATACTTGTGTAAAGAAGGTGTTATGTGCCACAATGTTTAGTGCTGCACAGATTCACCAAATTAGGGATACAATAAATCCGCAAATATTAATGGAAAGCTCAGAAGTTAAAAGCATTCCTAAAAACGACACACCCTGTTGAAATGCAGACCTATTATGACTGCTATTGTGACAAATTACTGCTGGAGATACTGCACAGATATACTGCCAATATCATACTATGCTAAAAGTAATTTTGACACAAATACATTCTGGAATATCCGTTTTACTGCATAAAATATGGAAACTGTCTATGTCAAATCCAACTGCATATACATAGCATATAAAACTTTAACTAAATGCCCACACATCAAAAGTGACGTCCTACGTTCCACCACCATCATGCGTATCTTAGCTGCCACCAGCAAATCACATACGAAATAAGTGATCATAAATAGGCAGGATAAGTCTTATTTTGTACTTTAAGCTACATCACATCTGTGGCAAGAAATTGTGGCACCTCACCATTTACAGTAACGAGAAATGTTGCGCTAGTACTAGTTTCCAAGGTGAAGATGTTCCGCACTTCTGCTCGAAATGCTGTTCCATTGTCTCGATTTACCCGAGTACTCAAGATAACGAGTTGATTGTTAAGGGTCAGATGATAACGCTGACTGCCACTCGTAATTAGAACTCCAGTCAACATGTTACGCCAGTAGACGGTTGGAGCAGGGTAGCAGTCAAGTGACGGCAAGTTTATGATCACGGCTTGACCTTCATTGACTGTGACAAGCTGCTGATGAGTGGTGTTGGCAAACGGCACAATATCTATACATACAACAACAGTAGTTTGAACGGTTTGTGACAAAAACCAGGTGGCTGATGCCTATCCAGTACTTTATGAACAACTAATCGAGCATTTTCGGTGGCTGGTAGCCGCCTCTGGAACAGTCTGCTGCCTGACGTTACCTCAGCTCCAACGCTGACTGTTTTTCGGAGTTGCCTCAAAACTTTCCTTTTCTCCAGATCATTTCCTAACTAACTGTTTTCCGTTTCTAGTTCTGTATGCCCTGTATTGTAGTGGTTTAGCAGTCTTGTACTTAGGCTAGTGTTACGGTAACCGAAACCGGCGCCGAAACCTAGGTTTTTTCCCAAAACCGTCTGTCGCCGAAACCTAGGTTTTCCTGCCGGAATTGACGGTTTTCAGGCAGGTCTCTACGCTGAAATTGCCAAAATGAATTCCGTGAATTTTATCCAATAACACTTTTGCTGTAACTAATGTTAGACCAAGTACGTCATTTTCAACAGATACCGATTCACCGATACGATACCGC
>Ga0209780_1000302_pt1 | contig 24942 bp, 12 predicted proteins | sample WorMetexBAHAMAS2_FD_187384 | JGI IMG/M metagenome (GOLD analysis project Ga0209780, IMG submission 187384) | Marine gutless worms symbiont microbial communities from Max Planck institute for Marine Microbiology, Germany - Inanidrilus exumae... | ecosystem: Host-associated > Annelida > Digestive...
TTCTGTAGGCTAGCAGATGCTAAAATTCAAGACTTCATGCGCAGTACTTGCCAATCTATCGTCTAATTTGTTAAACGAAGTAGGTTTGTCTCTTATTCGGTATTTTGAAGTAGGCCTACGTGTGTGCGATATCGTCGTTAACAAGTACGTTCGCTATCTCATCTCCTGATGAGTTCTTGTACCAAATTGCTGAAGAACTGATGCTGATTCACAACCAACGATAAATAAATCCATAAAACTTTAATAAAACTCCGACAAAACGCAAAGTCAACAATGATGTAAAAAAGAAAAGAAAATGAGTAGATATAGGCCTAAAGTGAGATTAGTATAATGTCTTTATACAACATACGAACAAAGAAACACGACTGAACCAAACATGAAGATCAGTTTAAAAGTTTTCTGTTATGCCTCCTTCGCTTCGATTCTGACATTTTCATGCATGCCACGACCTCATTTCCGTATTACTTCACGGGAGCGATTGCGAAGTATTATGACGAGTATGACTGTGTGTGTGTGTGACTGTGTGTCTGTGTGTCTGTCTGCCTGTCTGCGAGGATATCTCCGGAGCCACACGCGCGATCTTTACCAAATATTTTGTGTATGTTGCCTATGGCCGTGGCGTCGTGCTGTTGGAGAGCATAGCACGGTACAACAATGGGACGCTCTCCCTTTCAATTCATCTGTATATGAATGTTTGTCTGTATAATGACAAAATATTCGATAAACTAGATGCGTGGCAAATCTCACGCTGCCCGGCGCGCCAAGCTGTTGGCATCTGCTTCGACTATAGACGCCATCTGGCGAACAAAACAAAACACGGTAACCTGGTTCCCTTTTCTGCCCCTAATTTATTTTCAGGGTTTTGTGGGGGTATTTACAGGAAATCGGCATAGCAGTTTTTCTATTTTTGCAAAGTAAACACCATGTGGGGAAGTTGGACGAAGATCGGTCCAGTGCCTACATTCTGAGATAATAGTATGTGCTGGAATCATGCATTTCGAAAAGTGTTCACATTAGTCGTAGTAGTATTTTATTAATTGTTTGACAAACCGCAAACAAGTAATGCATAATAGTACATACGACCTAGTTCAAGAGATACGAATCTGTAAAAGAACTACAGTACTTTTGTGGTGAATTACCGTTCCATTACATTTATGATCTGGCAACATGGAACTTTTATACTAGTTTGATTTCCAGCAAACACGCAGTTGTTAATGTATTGTGCAAATTTATGGTTAACAGTGAAGGTGTACATTTTTTACTCTGAAAAATATGGTAATAAGTCATTGTCAAAACACAGACGATATTGTGTGGTGTTTGAGCAGTTTGCTCGTGACTTTTATTCGTAGTTTGTTTTTTTAGTTTCTGTTACTGTCTATTTCTAAACTTGTGCATGTAATTTGTGTGTTTTTCTTCTTTTTGTTATTGTTCTGCACTTGATGCGAATAAAGATATATATTTTAAAAAGAAACATCAGCAAAACATACGCCATGTGGCATGCGATGCTGAACGAAATAATAAATAAAAGGCGGTAGTACAGCAGCAGATAGGCCTATGCTACGAGAAATTGATGATCATCGCTACAAAACAAGTTCATAGCCACAATTTGTGAAAACGTGTAACATTTAGGCCGAATTAACAATGACACTGTAACACAAAAAGGTGAGGACGTGACGGAAATTGTTTCCACTGATTAATGTGCAAATCATGACCGAGTTCAACAACGAAAGAATGAATAAAATCAACTCGCTTCACCTTTGACATAGTTTTCTCAAAACAATAATGTTGGCTTAGTTTCTCGACCATGCTGTGGACCTAGAATACAGTAGTTCCGATACTCGAATATTATTACGCGTTGTCGTGTTCCTGCAACTGTACAAAGTATATCGTGTGTGAATTTGCCTAGAATACAATCCATCAAATATCGCTATGTCGACTTTTTATTGAAAATATATTTACACAGTCACTATCAAAAACGATTTGAGAGTTGATTTGACATTTGCCAATTAGTGGGGGTGACAACTGATTGATTTGAATTGGACTAATGGAGTGATCCACGCCAGACTTTACTTAATTCTGAGCCGCACAGCATCTGCAGCCTTTAACCAGTACTAAATTACCAGTATACTGATTGTTGATAGAGGCCCGCGTGTGTGAACAACTTGACTTAAGTCGACCGTTAGTGACAACAAATTGGAGTGTTACCCGCGACCGCAACTTACAAGTCTAACTACCACGCCACACAATAATTACGTCCGCTGCCCAGGTGCGAACCAGTGGGTGCGAAGTTGCGAACGTCGTATTGCCGCAGTGTTTGCGGGGTTTAACAAGAAAATGAGGCTGTCCAAATGCACCGAATTTGCATTAATCCGCGGTAGCAGTAAAAACAGGCACCTGTGTCGGCGGAATCAACGCTTGGCGTTGAGCTTCCTGTCTATACTCTATCCGTCGTTGCGTATTTCCGTACCTGTCTCGCACTCTCGCTGCTTCTTTGCAGGCTAAGCTCCCACTAACTACCCTTCCGTCGTTATTTAATCCCTATATACTATCCCCGACCATCCACTTATTTCACGTCAACGTTACCCGTGCTGTCGCGTACGGCCAAAGTGGCTAAAATAAGCAGTAGACTGAGGCAGCAGCTAACGACGAATCCTGCGATATCCAATAAGCAGTATAATTAGTAGCCTACGATATCCGTCCATGCTGTCGTAGGACAAGCTCTCTCTCGAAACAAAACTCAAAAACTCACCAAATCAGATCGCTGAAAACGTACCGAAATGACGTGCTTCTCGCTACAACGATGAGGCCCACTGCAGTATCTGCCCGCTAATACAGACATTTTACTACTCAAAATTTAACACATGCCCGCGAGTTTAAATCGTTCACCCTCGAAAACTACACTAAAAAGAAAAATTGCATTTATCCAAGATGAAATTGAACGTAGTCTACAACTTTAGACTAAAGCGTTGGTGAGACCGAGACACCTCAAAGACACTTCAATTGGCCCTACTATTAAGTTTAGAGTTTACGTGAATAATAGTAAGACGCAACCAGAGCTCTATCGGCGAGATAGATATTGTATCTAACAAGGTCTGTCGACTACCAATACTTTGAATACAACCAAGACAATATATGACAAAGAGAGCGTTAAAATGATGACACTCTTTATCTTACATAATGATTATGTAAAACCGAATATGTGTGTGTGTGTGTGTGTGTGTATGTTCTTTGTTCCTTATGTACGGCCACATTTTTGAGCGGATCTGCACGAAATTTGGCATGTGGCATCTTTATACCCTATGGTCATGGGGGTTAGACAGCGCCCACTCGAGCCCGCGGGCTCGCGCTCAATGCGCCCGAATTGGCAGGCGCAACTGATCGAGCGCCGTAGACGCGTATAAGCTCCATCGGGAATTTCGGAACTAGCGGCCGAGTCGAGCGCCGTCAGCACGAGGTGTTATAAAGGGCCGTAGGCGCGAGGGTGGAGCGCTGGATCACCATATAATGACAGCATTGTCAATTACGAAATAAGAGAAGTGATTAAGTATTAACTAATAATTACCATGCGCATACATAAGGTTATTGCTGCAGCACCTTAGCACACTAACAGTTGGCAAACAGTCTCGTTCAACTAACGTTATTATACAATTATTTACACAAAGTGGCAGAAGTCAGCATTGTAATTATACTATCCATATATGACTTACTTTTGATCTTTTCATCTACAATGGCACGTGTGCCGTGGGTAACAAATTGTAACTGCTTTCGGCTTTTCGGTCACAAGCCCGGGACGCGACAGGCGAATAGACGACGGAATTATGAACACGTTTATTCGCCAAATGGCAGTAAAAACAGACAATATGTAAAGGAGACAGACAAACAGAGACAGACAAATAATAATACAATATACATACAGTTAGGCCTACATACACAAATGGACACATACAGTGTAAAAGACGACCATACGAAAAAAACAGAAACACACTCAATCAGCCAGTAACCTCACGTGTAGCACAAATACTGGTGTAATGCTCAACCAGTTTCTTCTTCAAGATACCAATACTGTCAGTTGTAGTACAAGAATAAGTTCGCAATAGAATCATATAATCACGTTCTCTCCTAAAACACATGAAGGTATTATATAGCGTTCTGTTAGTGGACTGTCTTAGACTCTTCCAGAATTTTAATGCTTGAAAGGCAAGTATGTGCACCAAGTCCATGCGTCCCAGGCCATTAATACAACATTTAACTGACTCCTATCTGTTACAATAAAATATTTTTCTGTATACACTATTCCAACAAACATTGAGCTCTTTGACCTGAGAGGCATTAGCACGAAGACCTGGGAAGGCATATGTTAATATAGGAAGAGTACAGTAACATTTCTGGCGCTGAAGCTGAATGAGCTCATTCGTACAATGGCTATTACTTAGTACACAGTTACATGCTGAATAAAACTTCCGTTTGACAACATCAAAATCAATACTCAGGTGTTTTCCCGACACAAGGTGAACACCCAGATACTTGACTGTAATGCACCAATTGAGGATTTTATCCCCAACACACAGAGAAGGGAGATGGCTAACATTAGGTCCAAACGCAATGCCATATGACTTATCAACATTGAATTCAAGCAGAAGTTCACTGGCAGTACGATGTACAATATGTGACACACGAAACATAAAAGGAGAGGGAGTGACATTCGTATCTTGAAGCACAGTCAAAGAGGCACCATAAGCGCCATAGACGGCAATTAACCATTTACCAGGAATTAACCAGTGTTATAAAAGGATGTAACTGGACTATGAAGTTGGTGCTCCATCGTTCAGTGTATGGTACAAGGACGTATCACCAGATGTCTCCTCTTGCAATGCAGCTATAAGTGGTCACCAAGCATCGATGTACAACATGCTGAGAAGCCGCGGCCGTCCATGGAGTCAACATTCGCAGCGCCTACTCATGAGACAAGACCTGTCGTATATACTGCTAACTGTCAGTCTAGTGTGTTCATATTGGAACTTGCGCGAGCGAACGCTACGGAATCGTTGATGTGGCACCTTCATTACGAAATCTGCACGACATTTGGTCAGTTGATTCTCAGGAAAATCATTAAAATTGTTGCCTCCATATGTCAGATTTTAAGACTAAAATGCACTAATATCCAATTTCGGCTGGGTTTCTGCCCCAACCCCGCTGGAAGAGTTTACAGCGCTTCACCAGTCTCCCTAGCTGGATTTAAGAAGGCCTATTTCTAAGGGGAGGGGAAGGGAGTGAAGAGAAAGGGAGGGGCAGGAGAGGGCAGGGGAGTTTCTTAGATAAAGCAAGATATTCGTCGAAAATCGCCGACTTTAACAACTTCGTCTACACTTGGCGCCCCCGTGGGGTATGCTCCCATTCGATTTTTATCATGATCTTTGGCATCAGTAAACTTGATTCCCTATCTACGGTGTGGTAAAAAACAGTGGTATATTTTCATGATCTTATGTTTAGCCGGTTTTGACAGAACTCGGACTTGTGTGGGATGAACAGGCAGAAGAACAGACGAACGGATTCAGGGCAATAGCAATACCTTGCTAGCATAGCGTAGCGCGGTAAAATCATTATACAAGAATGCAAGACCCACACCGGCAACGCTTTTGTGACACCTGACCTCGATGCATTTTTAGGACTCATCGAAGAACATTTCTGTGTCAAGTTTGACGATTCTAGCCGCATCGGTTTTTGAGATATCGTGCGAAAAACAGACAGACACACAGACAAACGGAAGTAAATACCCCACCCCTGCGACTGCCCTCGGCGTGGATGAAGATTCAGCCAAATGTTAAACACGTCACAACGTTACTTTGCGTAATATCTGGCATCGTTTTGACGCATGGTGTACAATGGTTGACTTTTTCTGCGGCGCTGTTTAAAGCGGAATGCGGCCTATGTAACAGGCAAAGCACGTAGGCCGACGTCACCAAGGACACTAAAAAATTGCGACCGGAACATTCTCTGTTTCTGCAATTTCTGTCGACCCACGCTGTTTCCCGTATCTCACCCAGGTATGTAGTCGTTCCATTTCCAATTACAGATCAGCGACACATACTGAAACTTCTTCTTCTTTTTCTTCTTTGATGCTCTGATGACGTTTACAGTTTTACATTTTTTAAACATCGTGTTCATGTCTATTGTTTGGTTGCGGTTTATCAACCTTTTATTAAACTCATGATTGATTCTTCTTCCTCTTTTTTTTCTTCAGTGGCGTGCCCCTGCTACAGAGAGCGTTGCCGTATCGCTAATATACCTCACTAGAGTGTATACAGTGGTCAGCCTTCCTCCAGGCTGATTAAATCTCCGTGTTGACCGGTTGTACATTGGCATCGATCCCACGAGTTAGTTTACGTGGTCGCCCTCGGGTCTTCTCCAATGATTAACTGGTGGTCAAAGCGACGCATTGATGACTCACTGGTGACTCCGCTTGGAATTCGCTCTTGCCAGGTGCCAGAAGAAGCGGAGCCGCCTCCCTTGAATAAGAGAAAAAACTAGACGGCAACCAGTAGTCTGCCTATGAGTCAATGGTTACATTCTCTATTCTTCATTTATCATCATCAATAAAACGTAGGTTACATGTACATAAAAACACTGGCAACACAACAAGGTTGCAAAACACTTACAGTTTACTGCTTTAAACATAAAACAGCAAACTAAACAATCAACTAAACATTAAAAATCTGGAAAAGTCGACAGAGTTGAGCGAGCTTTTAAAACTACACAATGTACTAAAATTTACTACATCCTTCGGCAAAAAGTTCCAAATGTTGATAACTCTGGTAGTAACGAAATCTCCGATAACCACGACATTGTTGCTTCATGAGCTTGAACCGATGGCCACGAGTAGTACTGCACCCGCTTAATTTGAAAAATTCTTGACATTTCAGCACTGTGAGGACATAAATAAGAGGATCAGAGGATTGTATTGTACGACGTGATCATCTGTCAATAGCATCCAGTCGTCTAGCAAGAGTCTTGGTGACAGTCTGTTTGTGCAGCGTGGCAAGGCTCATCTCATCACTTGGCATGTGCGGGTCTGACGGCGTCGCTGGTGGCACAATCGCGTTTCTCGGCACAACATTCTGAGCGCATTGTGCACTCGCCGGGACCGGGTACCAGCGTCGACGATGACGACGACGTGCAAGTAATTGCGGCATTATACGCTAGACCTGCGCGGCGGCACAGTCTGGCTGTCGAGCAAGGTGCAGGACAGGTTGGTGCGTAGAAATCAGCACCTATACTTTGGCTCTTACGTCTTAGCTTGTAATCCACACATACCGATGAGCTAAGTGTGGATATATCAGTTGCAGTTCGTTCGTTCGTTTGTTTGTTTGTTTGTTTGCACGGTTACGGATTTCTCCGGCGAGAATAAAGCTAGCGGCGTCAAATTTTGCACGGTGGTTCAGGGGCACCTGGGCAGGGAATCTCCCATTTTGGGGAACTTTGTTTCCCCAGAAGCCCAAAATCGGACGAATCGACCACCCACCCGGAAGTAAAGTTCAGGATAGCCAGACGTACCGTAATCGCGTGCTTATCAAGTTAGCGCGGCGTGTGGACGTGTGATCGGCATGTGTAGATATACGGCCTTCCCCGAAGACGAACATACTCGTTAGTCATTTTCGTATTTTTTGTTCCCTCCCGTCTTTCTTGTCTAACTATGGAGCTTACGGGTAAATAGAGGCAATAGGCGTAAGGCCACGCATTGGAGTAAGGTTGATTAAGCTCATTGAGTTCAGATGTTACGTTCCACCCGACACAAAATTGGTTATTTCGGCAACGTTCTTACCAGCCAAACATTGGTGCAAGCCATGGCATAGTTATGAAGCTTATTCGCACCACAGGCAGTACGGCACTGCAGTACAATACAATATGGCAGAACAGATAACGCAATTTCAAAAATACAAATAAATGATATTAAAACTGATGAAGTTTTCGTGGCGTGGCGTGCATATAACGTCCGGTAAACTATGAGTCAAAAAGGAAACGCTCGATAATTCAAGAAGTGGTTGTAATTATTTAGGTGAAATGCTGTGCTGAAACGTATGAAGGTTCAAGTCCGTATTTCTCTTAAAATTCACGCAGTATAAGTTGGTACCGGTCAAAGGCAGGTGATGCTCTACGGCTGGAAAGGTTACGGTAGGTCTAGCGTCGCTCTGATCGTAACAGACTTAACTTGGTTTATCCACCTACTGAACAATAGTATGGGCACTCCGTCTATACGCAACGCAAGCGACTTGATCGGTTGACTTAACCCATGTCCATCACTGATGTGCAGACGGTAACCAAACCCAGAAGGACGATAGGTGGAGGACGTAGCAGACAGGATACGCGTGTTAGTGACCGAAAGTGTCGGGCAAGTTAATTGCAGAGTCTGACGTAGAGATCTGGTCGTCGTTTCTGGCATTCGCTCTTTAGCAATGGGAACAGACCAAGGCAGTGCAGGGCAGACAGCAAGCAACCTCGCATTCGCCGATCGCAGTATCCTTTTCGTGACGAGGAATGCGAGCAGAATGTCTCGTCACCTCTGAGTCGCTCAATCGTCGACATATAACGGAAACGGAGACGGCGGCGCTCGCCTGCGGCGGATGTGAATCAATCCCGCGCCGAGCAACGTCCGAATAATTTGCAGGGTCCTTCCTTGCAGGCAGGCGCACAATCAGAAGAAACATGAGTCAACCTTTCTTAGATCTGTCAATCCATCCCTTCGCGCAGACGCGCGTTATCGCTCGCGACTGTCAGAAAGCGGAATATCACTTATATAGTGATCCCGATTCTTCCTGACGTCGTAAATGTTGGAAGAGATCAAATTCCAGGACGGTACACCTAAGCCTGTCCGTCGCGATATCGGTATCAGCGAAATCAGCAGAACATCACGGCGATAATGAATGTGAAATCACGTTACAGCACATAGTTACCCGCGCCGATGTCAGTCGACGGGGGTAGGGTTTTTTTTAGCTTTGTTTGTCTTAGTGTCTTAGTGTGTGTTTGTTTTTCCGCACGATATCTCAAAAACCGGTACAGCCATAATCACCAAACTTGGCAAAGAAATGTTTTACGATGGGTCCTGAAAACCTGTTTATTTTGGGGTCAAAAGTTCAAAGGTGAATGTCATCACGAGTCACAAAATCATTTCCGGCGTGGGTCTTTGCACTCTTGTGAGTCCTGGCTTCTTCTAGTTATCAAGACGGTTTTGAGAGGCGCGCTAGACTGTTTGTAACGTCAAGGATCAGAATACTTCAACGACGTTCATTCCTATTCAGTTCATGCCCGAGTGCGGTTTGCAGTACAATACACCGACCAAGCTTGCTACAATACCGTGCGTTTTACTGCATTTATGGCATGTCTGTTACGTTTTATGACGGTGGGTTAAAACTTTCTGCATGCAAGTGTACAAATATGTACTATTTAAATGGTATTTAAATAGTCAGCTACTATTTAAAATAGCCTACTGGTATTTACTATTTCAAATACCATTTAAATAGTTTTATGCTGACTATTTACTATTCTATTTAAATAGTCTCACAAGACTATTTGTTCAAACACTGCTAATTTTGGTCATTATTCTTTACACATTGCGGTGTGTTGCGGCAAAAACGATGCCGCACGGCACCGCGCAACGCGACTCTTCAGTGTAAACGAACCTTTACAGCGGTTGAGCGGTGTGTTCCCTGTCGAAATATCTGTCTGGTAGTAGGATGATCCCAAAATGTGTGGATGAGTTTTAAAAACGGAACAAGGCACAATATGTTACATTCTGCGATGATCTACACCGTGTCCAGAAAAAATACCCTTTGTGTACATAGGAAATCGTTTCTTTATGTTAGGCCTAGCTTTTGTAGTATTTAGTGAATGTATGTTTGTCTGCGTGTGTATCTGTGTGTGTGATGGTTGTTAGGCCTAATTTCCTTTATCGTTTTATCGTTTTTATGCTGCTACCTTATGCGAAATAAACTATATATATAGTCATAAATCTGTCAAACAATGTCGGATTTTAATGAAATTATGCGTCAACAGTGCAACATCTAACTGCCAACAAATCATCAAATTTCAGTAAACTCTGTCAACGCCTACATTAGTTATAATGGGTTTAGTGAGGTCACCCCAAAACATAAGGTGTCCACTATAACAACCATGCAGACGTAACGGTGAATGTGTACGTGTGTGCAAACATCAAACATCGCTAAAGTCTGTGTTCAAAATGTTATCCGTGTGCTCGAATACAAGCTCGAAGACGTGGACGCCACTGCCTGATCGCTTTGTCGATGAACACCGGACGTTACGAATCCGATTGTGGTACACACGCTGTTGCAGCTTCCCGCAAATACCGGGTTGAGGTCTAGAGTGTTAGCTGGCCACAGAGCTGGACCGACAAAGTCTGATGTTTTATAACTAAGAATGAGATGTTGTGTTGCATAGACGGGAGTTCAACAGAACACAGCAGTGCTTGACGACTGACTGCAGTAAGTAACACAATATTAGAAACCGAGACATTTTGTCATCGATATTCAAGGCTGAATAACTCCGCTAAGAGATAATATTTACTAGCTAAATTTGGTGCTTTTTTCTCAAACATATTGAGGAACAGCTGCATGTAATTTTGTTAGGATGCGTTCAGATTTGCCATTTCTATCGTACAAGGTTTAGGGGGTACTTTTTTCGGGACACGGTGTATATCGCGATTTCTGCCATTAGATATGCGAAAAATAACATTGTAAAAATGCACATTGCACAGATATGAAAGCGTGAGCTACATGACGTGTTCACAGGCCGTCGACATACAGGTAGAGAAACTTCATTACCCAGCGACGTCATGTCATGTTTTGCCACTGTGTCGCCGAATAACGAACGTAATTACGGGCAACTGTAAATATTAATTTTGTACGACGAATAGTATAAGCGGGGCCTAGCTTAATAATATCTTCCGATTGCAGCAATTTCTTTTACGTTCGCCGAAGTAATGATCTTTCTTAGCGTCTCCGAGTTTTAAAACATTTGTAGATATACATTACAGTATGGCATACGTACGAGTACGTAAAAGCAGCGTACTGTAGACATATGTATACTGTGTCTCAAAATACAAGACACTCGACTTTTCACCATAACTTTAGCAAATGCGACTGATTTACACGAGACTTTATGCCAGCGTGTTATAGGCTATGGTCCTTTATCTATGTCCGTCTGACACAAGTCGGAGTTCTATTTAAACGGCTGAGTACATAAGTAAGTAAGTAAGTAAGTCATGACGTTTATAGACGGCGCCAAAGCCACAAAACGCCACAAAGGCGCCGGGTGGTGTGCAGTTACTGTCGAAACAGATGTCTTCAGCTGCCGCGAGAACGTGTTCAGTGAGAGACTGCCGTCGCGCAGAGCAGACGGCAGCCTGTTCCACACTGTGAGACCGTGGAAGCTGAAACTCCGCTGGCCGGTTGACGTCAGCACTCTCAGCAGCTTCACACCTCCAGTCGATGCAAATCGGCAAATCGTAAACGAGGATGACATAATCACACAAACCACGCCACACGATAGATTAGGGACTCTTAGTTTTCCGATGCAAAGAGCTGGGCGCAATTCCGATAGGATCACCGCTAATGAGGGCGCCAAATGCAGGTGAGACGGGGAAAATTGCGTTTTCCGGCAGTCCGGACTTTTCCAGCTCAGACGCTGAACCACAGGAAATTTGTGTCCATCCGCCACGATGGCCCGCGTAGACGACGGTGTGCTAGCGGAGCGATATGCAATGTTATCAACAAAGTTCGATGGTCAAATTTCGTTTATAACACTGACGACTCACCGTAAAGTCCGTTCTCATCGTAGGCACTGAACTAAACTGCACTGGTGGTTCGTTATTCTCAACACATTCAGAACTATTTCACTTCAATTCAGTTGAGTTCAATCACAGCGAAGTGAGTAGGCCTTAAGTTGAGCCGTCAGTCTTATATAACACTGAACATAGTATGTTTTTGTACGATAGTTGAACCTCGTTCGACCAATATCTCGCTATATCTCAGAAACGATGCAAGGTAGGGACATATACACCGTGTCCGGAAAAAGGTGCCACTATATTTTTTGCCGCTAACTTTACCAAATGCTGACCGATTTTCAAAATTATTTTACCGACAAACTTGGCAGTAAATTTGTAGCAAAGCGATAGTAAAATATTTCACCATCCGTTCAAATGCGTCGCTACGCTACCTTGTGAAATGTTTGCGCTTAAAAATGGTCATGCTCCATAGCTGAGTGGAGCGAACTGCCATGCAAAACTCAGCCATTCGAAACGGTTAGTGCTAACACCACTCGATGCATATTTGTCACAGTTTTGTTAACTGAGGAAAGTATTTACAGTGCTTACACCGAAAAACCCCAAAAAATCACCAACTGTACGCAACCTCAGCAACCAAGAAGAAAGATGTCACGACATCGTGTTGTAGCAAAAATGGCCAATTTGACCAATTTTGCAATAATCGAGGGATACCTGTAACCATTCCTTTGACCGATCAGGGCTAATTAGGCGAGCTAGAGTAGACCCTAGGTCTACGCTTACAACGTAAATTTCATCTGAATCGGTTTATGCTATCGCCCAAGACTAAAGAGATTTGAAACCTTCCACATTTTACACTATTTTCAACTTCATCATTTTGCTAGAGCCGTAGAGAGAAGTGGAATCGCTGTGTACAACTACAAACCTTCCCCTATCCAACGGTATCAAAACCGTTTCTATAGACCTAGTCCAACGTCTTCGTGACGAAGAAGTGGCGTTAACAACTTTGTCGTTAAATGCGTTACAGGCAAAAATAAAATTACCAAGAAAACACCAAGTCTCAGCCCCACCAAACATGGCATGGTGATAAAGGATGTCCTTGCCACTCTTGCATCTCCAAAACCTTTTTTGCATCCAACATATAGTTTCGACGCTAGGAGGCGCTGAAAATTTGGGGGAAAACGCACCCCCTAAATTTAAACCCCCATAAATCCGAAACTGCTTGAACGAGTCCGCCCAAATTTTAAATGTGACTGAACATGAAGTTCCACACAAACAATAAAATTTTAGTAAAATAACCCTAGGGATACGCCTCTGCGGAGCATTTGTATTCCAAAATTGCGTAATATTTTACATGTGTGTGGGCCCCACGCCCCCACCCGTGCACTGATGAGATAAAATTTGACGTGGAGTCAACCATCAAATTTCACCCTATCGATGCAACTTGGAGCAAAAAACTCAAAATCGCCCTTGGATAACCGAAATACGGGCAATGCGCTTTTCAGTAATGACAGTCCGTTGCAGGCCATGCAATATCTCAATCAGTCACTGCTTCAGTTTGCTGACGTCATTGATCCTTTTTCTGATCGTTGCTAAATTGTTCTCCAGACCTTACAGTCTACGGGCTTCAGATCTGGGGCCCGATTTACGAAATATCTTAGGATAAATTTAGGACAAACTCAGGATAATACAGTGTGACGAAGGAAAATCTTAAGAATACTGGCCCATTACGCGGGCCAGTATTGACATGCTGACGGTGAAGTGGAAACTGTTACAGATAGACAAATCCTTGATAATCTGACAGTGAATTTTTTTAAATCGAAGTACATTCACTTGTGGATTTATGATAAAAATCTAGTGTTTTATTTTGAGACACAGTGTAGTCCTGGTAAGGAGGTTGATGGACAGATCAAACACTGAGTGCTCTGGCCTTCTGTCGGCTCGGTCTCGTCAAGCTTTCAGCCCGGCCGCCTGCGTAATTGGGTTGATGCGTTTATGAGGGGCTCAGCAGCGGGCGTAATGGAGTTAGGACGGCGTCAGTCTACTAGTCGTGGGTTGAGGCTGCGAACTCGACACCAATTCGCCGCGCTTGGAACTCCCGTTATCCAATAAATGGACGCAGGGAAGAGAGCAGAAGACGAAACGTCTATGTTCGGCACAGAACGAGTCTGGTCGGAAGTAACCGCTGTGTCTACAACCGTTAGAAAACAACTTCTAGTTGACTCTTGTTTACAAGAGACCTACTGGCCGAATACGTTATAACGTAATCAACGCTTCGTGGCATTCTAGTTTTTGACACCGAAGGCTTTAATGAACGTATATAATGGAATCATTCGTGCCGTGCGATAGGTTAAGCTGACCATCTCGTCAGCTTTTGAGCGCACGTAAATCTACCGTGTCGTATCGTACCTTGCGACGTGTCGCGATATCCACACAACACGAAGTAACGTTGTTGACTTAGTCAGCAGTATAGGTTCAGGTTCTCAGCCAAAAACTACGGCCCTAAAATCATGCACACCGGTGAATCGGTGATAACTTGGAAACGACAAGCCACGTCTTACCGCTTTGGTCTTACATTGCGAGTTGTGACACGACTTTTGTTTACGAAAGACCGCGATTTTGCCTAATGCCCGAGCGCCTACTGCAGACTCCTACTCGTTGACGTTGTGTCGATATTGCAGGAGTTCATCCTCGAAAGACAAAGCGTATATGAGATTCAAGGAGAACCCATATACGCTTAATACATCGCCCCCGGCGGGTGTCCGAAGTATTGCGATAAGCGTGTGTCTGTCCGTCCGCTCGTAGATCTCAAAAATTGCATGTCCAAACTTCAAGGAATTTTCTGTACATGCTATCCGTGACCATGGCTCGGTCCTCTTCTGACGACAATAAGATATCTTATGTACTTCCGGTCCTGTGGATGACGTCATATTTTCACATACGGGCGAATGGGGCAGAATCTAAGACGACGTTATGTTTCGTCGAGTTCGCCAGATGGCGGCACCTGCACGCGTGCAAGGGGGCAGGTGTGCTGTGCCCGATTGTTTTCTTCACTACAATGACCGCGCGATGCTAGGCTAGCGTGGTATGTGACCTAGTGTCCATCAAGTTGTTTGTCTGTTCAACGCTGCAACTTACATTTACGACGATAATCACAGCACAAGCTACAGTTGCAATTACAGATGGATATTCGACGGCGTAATTCGACCTGCTAAGCACGGAAGGGCCTATAATCATCATCAGTATAATAGGATGGATTTGATGGAAAAGTAACGATATGGGCGATAAGCGTTGCGATGACGAACAGTGACAAGTCGTTATTGCTACGGAACAGGCTGCCTGCATAGTCATCTGCAGCCACAATCGATTGCCGAATGCTCGTTCGTTCGTTCTTTGCGGGCAATCGGCCAGCCGACTCTGGACCCCAGCGCTGAGACCATAGCGATCCAGTGCTCTTGCCCAGTGAGAGGAAGGGAATTGGTAGGTGTGTGCGATGTGTGTTAGCAACGTGTGGGGAAGGCAGGTTAAGTAGGAGTGAGCAGCTTGTCGGGTACTTCTATAGCGCGCCCCTTCTAGACGTGGCCTACTCTTTGGCTTAGCCATGACTGGCGCTGTATATTACGCCAGCCAGCGGCCAGCCAAGTCTATTTACTTCGACTCAAGCCGGTGCGGCAGGCAAACTTGACACTGCTAGATCAAGGTGCCTGCAACGCTCACAGTTCATAGAGAACACCGTCGAACCCTCTTTTTCCTGCCCGGGATTACCTCCCTGTTCATTATGTGCGTATGAATTATTAGAAATAATTCTTTGGTAGACCGACGCGCCCGGGCAGCGTCGAACCCCGGCCACTGAGCGCGTCACGCTTTACTGCACATGGCGGCCGAGTGCGTAAATCACTCGGCCACAAGGGCAGGTATTGCCGAATGTTACTGTGTCAAGAAAATGCAAGACCCCTCAGAATACACATTATTAGAAAATTATTCGCAATTTCTTTTGTTTCACACGAAAATCTTACGTAGCTGTCATACTTTTCAGGAAATTTCCACAACCCTTTCAATTAGCGCTGCAGGTAAAGGAACCCTCTAAATATATTTGATGATCCATATTTAGTCTGAGAAAGCTGAAGTGGAGCAGAGGAGCCACTTAGTTACGCTTCAGTATATTGATTGCTTGATAAATGGGCAAATATAGACGTACGTCTCCTGATAGCAAATACCGCGCGTAAGTATAGATGTGCATCATGTTCGTCGAGCGGTAAAAGTCTGTAATGAAAGAAGTGATATGGTTCCAGGTCTATGTGTATCGGTAGCGTCGTCGAATGATGATCACGAAGCAGTGGCGAAGCGATCAACGGCCGGTGTCCTATAATACTTAGGCCCCATGCAAATCCGCCCCCTGCAGGAAATGTGACACCGCCATCCATGAAGTATTCCGGGGGCTAACTGTGGTGTATTGTAATGCATTGCACAACTTTGTAGGCCGGTTAACGGTATGTTCTTTTCAGTAGTTCACTGTCGCAACCGACTAAGTTCAAGTGTGTTCACTGCTAATCTCACTATTGTTCTTAAGTGTTCTTTTCCACTTGTCACATTGCACACAACTTGGTAAATGTCGAAAATTTGTAAACTCCAGTTAACAGCGAACGTGTTTTAGTCCTGTTTGGACTATACTGCGTATGGTCTGACAAATAATAACGAATTGTCGACATTTCTTGCAGCATTCTGGTTCAGAATATAATGGTTTATTGGCTAGTGATCTGTACACATTTAAATATACTACGGTGCATTGCTACAGCTAGGCGAAGTCGCTGAAGGCCTGTATTTATCTATTTTCTGGGCCACCATTCGATTACTACGCTATGTCCAGCTCGATGACCAGAGCCTGATTTAGACACGTGGAGACCCTTCAGTCGCGGAGATTCAACCTACCTTAGAATACTTTTTTTTAAAAAGTGACAAGACATAGATAAGATGAATGTATGTTCCACTAGCTACCAGTCTACCCCTCATAGTACATTGCCATTACAAAATGTTGCTTTTTATAGACTATGTGGAAGAATTGGTTGTGGAAGTCCCTCGGCAACTGCTCAGCTTGTCCACTCTTAAATCCGACCACATCAGTGATGTTTTTACGACCGCTATGATCCTACTTGCCGCGCTGTGATATCAACATAACGTAGCGTCACTGACAAGCAGCTTTATTACAAGCAATGCAACGAAGTTATGGCAGCAACAAAGACTGCGTCTTGTTTACACCGGTGATTTCCCTGTTGAAATAGAACGATGCTGCATTTCATCGGAATAAGTCTATTTTGGCGCCGTGATAAAAGTGTCAAGACCTATCTACATTATACATATTATATAAGCCTGCAGAACATTTATTAGTCTTTTACACAAAAAGGTAGGAGACCAAAGATGCATAATATCATGAATAAAAGAATAAACTGTATCCATTAAAATTTGTAAAAACGTTTAGTACTAGTAGGACAGAATGTATCGCATGTTTATGCCTAAAATTGACACAAAAGATCATCTTCTTCAGTATCTGTAGATATTGAAGGATTATTATGTATATGTGCGAATGATTTTACACTCATGGGAAGATGCTTGTCAGCGTCGCTACGTTATGATTGTGGCGGATTTAGATGTGGTTGGCTTTAGCCCCAGTTATATTGTCAGTCTCCTGGATTTGCTGGCCTTGAAATAAATTAGTCCGCTTGAAGAAATATGCAATTAAGAAACGCACTTATCCCAGTATGACAATGTCACTAATTTGTTGGCGACGCTAGGCGATGTGTTGCTCCCAATTGAGTCGTATGCTGAGCCAACCACACCTGCACATCATAAATAAGGTGCCACTTTCTTTTTGACCATAACTCCCGTGTTTCTTGATAGATTTTTTACAATTTTTGCACTAATGGAAGCAGGAATGGACACTGTACAAAAAGTATAAGGTTGACAACTTCACCTTATCTGCGGCTTAAATTGTGGCAGTGTTATCTGCAGTTCGAGATGACAGTGGCCGCTTCATGTGAGACGTTTGATCGAACCGGTTAATGTGCAACTTTCGCTAAAAGTCGTCCTGTGTTTATCATTTTAATTATTGTTATGGAATTCCTTGAGTCTTCGGGCAGAAAATTTTAGATTACCGCAGATTTTAACCAAAATTTTGTACTATTATTATTACCATTTTGTAATATGCACCAAGTAACTCGATGAAATGAGCAGTGCAATTATGGCAATTATGGCAATGGCATCAGGCCATTAACTCACCAAATTATAGAATATTTTCCTCTTTTCATTGGTGCAAACATCCACCAAGAAATACGGGACTTATAGTCAAAAATAAAAAGTGGCACGTTTTTGGACCACGGTGTATATTGCACAAAATGTCTGCGAGTTAGCAGACGAACCTATGACAGAAATAGCAATCAGCCTACAGCATCATTCCAGGAAAGACATGTTCCATATTCTCGACACGATTAGGCCCTACTAAACCGGACAAAATCCAGGTTTCAACACCAGAAACAGACCAAACACCAAACTGTTTTAATAAATTTTTACGTTTTTTTAGTTTTTCTATGTTATTTTAATATCGTATGTTTATTATTCGACAACTGTTTTTCGCCCTGTCAAGGAGCCAAATATTTATTACAGATGATGTGGCTTGTATCCAGCTGAAAGTTTTTAGGTTCACCCCATACAGATAAAAAACTTGCTTTGAGCCTTTGAGCTCGCATGCAGGAGGTACACAAGCAGATGGCACCAGCCTCGGGGAATTCGTTATCGTTGGTGTATCTTTCATATCGCTGCTCACCGCTGGCGTATTAGCAGTGTTATGCCTCGCTTACATGTGAAATAAAACTGAAATAAAACTGAAGCAAAACTAACGCACTCTTTCGAAGAAATTGTTTTATTTTAGCTTCCTTTCAGCGCTTCGTATATGTGAAACAAACGCTGAAACAAATTAAAAGTAGGCGGGGTTTATCTGTCAATCAAAAGTTAACACACAGTAGTCCATGTTTTTAAGCGTAGGCCTAACAAAGGATATTACAAAGGTCCAGGTGTACCGTATTTATTTGGAGTGACCTACCCACACATTCACTTAAATGAAACGCAATGAATAATAGCAATAAACAACAGAAGTTCGATCACTCAAAATCAAACATGTCAGACAAAACGCGGAGGACGATGAACTGTACGAAGTCACCGATAGCAGTAGCTGTTGTCACAGTCACTGCTAGAGGTCACGCGCCAGGCGACCGACGTGATTGGCTGAAACAAGTTTGTTTCATGGACATTTTTCAACATGAGAATAAATATGCTAATTAGCCTAAAACAACTCTGAAACTACTCTGAAACTGTTTCGGTGTTTTATTTCCGTTTCGCTTCAGATGAACGCGCGTGTAAAATAAAACTGAAATAAAACTGTTTTATTTCAGTTTTATTTCATCTCACATGATGTAAACGTCGCATTAGAACCCGTTCACATTCCACGACCAGACAGGACTGAACTCAATTGATCAACCTTGCGACAAGCCGCAACTCGCTGCAGCTGCAGCAACCGCGCAGTTCAGAGTTCAGTTCAGTTCGGCGATGTGTGAAATGGGCTTTAATGTTTGCTCGGAAATAGCAAAACAGATAAAACGAACACCGTAGGCCTACATTCTACACTTTTCCGGTGCTGTCGGTTTCAATGGCCAGAACGACGTAAATTACTGTGTATGATACGTAATGGGCGGTGACAGCTGTTATAACAGTGGCAGAATTAACGGGGCCTGAAATCCCGCCTGATTACGACAACGATCGGCAACAACAGTAGCAACAAACGCTGAGTCTACACTGTTTTCTTGTGTTTAAAAATTTCGCTCTTTTATCGGTTAAAAGTTTCATCAGGTAGACACTAAAACTATATAAAATTACTCATTACAAAATTACAACCAAAATAGCATACTGTTTATCGACGTTTCGGCTTCACGTCGGAATCGGAAGCCTTCTTCAGGACTGACCATGTTACACCATTCGGTTTTAGGCCGCATCGCATGCGATGCATAGATCTGGACTATTGCAACAGATGTCACACGTAGCATGTCTGTTTGTCTGTCTGTCTGTCTGTCTGTAGGGTACAACGGTGAGAGCTTTGCAAAAACGATCGAGATGCCGTTTGAGGTTGACTCGCGTGGGCACAAGGAACCATGTATTAGATGGATGCCCAGATCTCCAATGAAAGGGGCAATTTTGTGGGTTGTCCGGCTCACTGAAAAGCATTGTGAATCACTGCAGCGGTGTACGCAGCGAAAAAATCAATAACGACATCATTGCGACTGCTGCAGTCGACTGCATTGCAACCGACTTGCCGGTGTCACATTAACTTTTCCACATTTAAAATCTGTCCCCTGCGATGCGGCCTCTTGCCAAACTTCTTTGACCAGTTGTTTGCATTTCTATCGCGTGTCAGCATAGCATAGCTATGCAGGGCGAGATACAGTGATGTTAGAGGCATTTCGTCTGTCTCGCCGTCTGACAGTCACGCGCTGGTACCTTATTAAACACCATTCAACCCATCGTCTACGAATCAACGCTGTATGTAGCCTATTGACTTTTTCATACTAAAGGTCTCGATAAAATTCGAATGGAGTCACCCTTAACTGGGAAAACATTTGGGGTCTGGTTACCCGGTTTCGGCTACAAAATAATAATAATAATTTAGCTTGTATAGCGCCTGTATATCAAAGACTCCAGAAACGCTGGGCCCATTTGCAGGGCTCGTTGTACCCAACAGACAGACACACAGACAGACAGACAGACGGACACGGTACGTGTGACATTTGTTGCAATAGTCCAGATCTATGCATCGCGTGCGATGCGGCCTAAAACCGAATGGTCTGGAATCCCTTGTATGTAGGCCTATCTACTACTACAGAGTAAAATACATAAATGCATTGACATTCAGAATATTCACTCTCTAATTTTTTGGACTATATAGGCCCATTTTGTTTTTATTAGTGGTAGCCGCAGGTGCTGGTAAAGGCGTGATTTTAGACGCTACCGTATTCGCTTGCTCATGCAACTTAATTAGCTTTGTTTAATCCGATAACAATCTGCTTGAAAGGATGTAGGGCCCTAGTACATACACAAGCGACACCTGTGGTTGCATACACAGCGTAGCAGAGCATATAAGACACCACAAACGTGCACAACAAAACGCACAGGTAAACGATGTGCGGATTGCATGAAACGCTCAGACTAATTATTTTCTACTACTCGTTCGTAAATGTTGTTTTGACATTTTCGATCGCCATAATAATACAGTGAGTCATCTAGTAAGATGTATCGACACAACATGTCCTACATCCGCAAATTCATTAACTCGCCAACAACAGGTGATTTTAACTTTTCCTGCGTGTCTTGAAATCGCCTGCCATTGTTGAATTACTTAACACTTCAGCGCAACACATTTGCATCTAAAATTGTCACATATTGCAATTGATCAAAATCTTGTCTTATACTATATTTTGTGTTATTATTGTTATAGTGTATACTATAAGAGAACGTTATAGTTATTTTTATAGACATATTTAATTAAACAGTAGAGTTTCTATAGCCTAAAAGCTGTCTGTGTCGCATGAATTATGTTGCGTTAATTTTAAGACAATAGGTAATTAAACGTGTCATTATACTCATATATAACCCTGGGCGACCGATCATTCTCTGTCGCCGCTCCACGGGCATGGAACAGTCTGCCGTCAGCCGTACGGGCTGCATCGTCGCTCATCACCTTCCGACGAGAACTGAAAACATTTCTTATTCACTCGAGCTTTCCGGACCATTAGTCGCCAATTCACTGTTTCCTCCTATTTTTATGCCGGTACCTTATTGACTGTGTAAAGTGCCCCTGCAGCGTTCTGTCTGACAGTGTCACTTTAATAAGTACATTTTTAATAATAATAATAATAATAGTAATAATAATAATAATAACATTCAGGCTACGGGCAACAATAAATTGTCTCTGAGTATGAAGACAGGTTACTCATAAGACGATAATTACAATTCTACGAAGAGTAATTTCCTAAAGATTTAAAACAGATAAGCCTCTGTGTAACTTAACACGAATTTATTATACGCTTTTTGTGTCAAATTGTTTGCTATGAATCGACTACATTACGATTACGAGTATTCCATTACGTTTACATTTGTTATCGCTGCGGCACTTCGGACTTGCGACTAGCTCTGTCGCATGATCCGTTGCGATGGCGGAGTTCCTTGTTTCCCACGCCGGCTGTTTAGCCTCCGGCGTGGGGTAGGGCGTTCACTCGCGTCTGTCTGTTTGTATGTTTGGTTGTCTGTTTGTCCGCGCTCTAAAAGGAAAACGGCTTGAGCTATCAGCACCAATGTCGGTAGACATATAGTCCATGGCAGGAACTCGGACTCGGCATGCACTGATCGTGAGGTCATAAGGTCAAAGGTCAAATCCTAACCTTAACCCTCAGGTTAAGGGTTATCAAGTTATTATTATTAGTGGCAACAAATGCAATCAAAACTTACATTCACCCGGTGTGGGTCTGCATGTCGATACGACTGCACATTTCTCTAGTTTCTTCTGTATTTGTCTGGTGAAATGGCTCCATAAAAAAGTTGGGAATTTTTTCGTGAATATGACTTTTTATGATGCTTTATTAGCCCTTCCAAATGATCATAATGTCTTATACAGCCCAACTTCACTAACCTGACTTAATTTGGGTTGTTTGTTCACGGGTCTTCATTCCCCTTAGCCACGCCTAGCTGTGTTTGCGTCGATCTTCAGCTCATAATAGACACCATGACTGAGACAATAGAGCAGCCACGTCACTGTACCTTTGCTCGTAACGTCGCCAAAATTCTTGGCCTACTTGCAAAACGTTTCACTCAGCAGTAAAGTTGCAGTCTACAACTACATGCACTGTCTTCTTAAAATATTAATGCTAGAAAACTATAGCAACAATCTGAAACAGGTATTGTGGCTAACGATAAATCACAAAATAATGATGATGATTTATTTGGGTTTGGCAGCCAGAGGCTGGATTACAACGCATACGTGCATGCATACAGTAAAGAAAAACTAAGCCTATACATTAAGTACATTCAAACATTCGTAAAATGCAGCAGCAATGCGTCTGACGTTTGGTCATATCTTCAACGACCACCTAACTACCGCCCGACCACTGAGTCTGCTGGTGAAAGAATAATTGAAAACTATGAACATTTGGCGAAGATACAGGCAAAAGGTCAATCTTAAGCCCCGTCTACACCAGCAACAACGTCGAAGCAACATTCGACTTCGTTGGCAACAATTTTGAACAAGTTTATCGTAAAATATCGTCCTTTCGACAAAGTTGAATGTCGCTTCGACATTGTTGCCGTTTTGGGCAACAGTTTCGAACGAGTTTTTCGTGAAATTTCGTCCTTTCGACAAAGTCAAAACAAATTGAACATGTTCAATTTGTTTCACTTTGTCCAAGGGACGAAATTTCTTTCGATATTGTTGCCAAAAACGTCAACAATGTCGTCGTTCGACTTGTAGCATTCGACAATGTTGCTTCGACATTGTTGCTGGGGTGGACGGGGCTTTACGCGCTGAGTGTTTCTGCAGGGACATCGATCAGCTGAAAGACTAAGAACTCATAATTGATCTTGAATATGGCGTGCCACAGCACTGCTGTTGATTTGGCGCGGACAAGTATCAAACTGGTGTGGACCAATTTTTACCTGCCCACTCGCACCATCAGAGGCTGACTGAACTTTGTTGATCACGTGCGACGGGATTTCGCCGCGACATTTTTAGGCCGCCTCACTACAGACGGAGTATCATAGTATGTCTGTGTGTCTGTCTGTCTGTCTGTCTGTTGGTCACGTAAAGCGAGCCTTGCAAAAAAGGCTGAACCGATCGACATGCCGATTGGAGGGCAGATTCAGTTGGGCCTATAGAACCATGCGGATGATCCAGATCCCTTTACAAGAAGGGGCAAATTGAGGGTTGTCCGGTCCATTCAAAAGTATTGGCAGTCTATGCTCCAGTGTATGCAGCAAAAGGGATTATTAAAACCCCAATAACGCTATGACAGCGTTACGGCTGCAGCCGATTGCAATGCTCCCGAGAGGTCGATGTCACACTACACTGTTCCCCGTGAAAAATCCGACCCTCTGTGATGGCCTTTCGTCAGAATTCTTTGACCACCTGTTCGTTATTACGGCAGATGTGTACTGTCGGTCGTTGTTTAGTTTGGTCGGTATGGCCAATGTGAACAACTTTTGATTGGTGAATTAAATAATGCGACGGGCGCAGGAAATCCGCTCTGCCCGCATCTCAAATCATATATTCACCTTCATTCACCAAAATGGCAGAAAAGAAATAATAAAACAAAAATAATAAAAATGAAAGAAAAATAATATAGCATTACGCACAAACTAGCAGACCTCCGGTTCCGGTTAGGTCTGATTTATAATCATAAACAACATCTTGATTAATCCAGTATTTATCGAGACGATCCTTGAAGGCGTTAATACAGTCAGCGTTAGTCGCTTTTCTTCACTTGAGTTAACACAGTCAGCCTCTTCTACATAATCTGGTGAACTATTCCATATATTAATAACTGGGGAACCAAATGAGTATTTTCTAATATTGTAGTAACAACTACGTTTCTGTAATTTAAATTCATTAACTCTAGTTGTACGGAAAGGATAAAAAGCAAGTTTTACAACAGAACTTGAGTCATAATAATTATGTAATATTTTAAAACATCTATCATGTCTCCTCACAAACGTCTATGATGTCAACGACAGTTTTGAGTAGCTGAGTCTTGCATAACAGTTTACTTCTCTCATTTTTTCCCGCACGGCGACAGTCACATCTATACACTTGTATAGAGGCATATAGTTATCAAGGTAAGATGACTGTAGCAACGCGTGTAACGTATGGATGGATCTTTAATGGTTACTTTATTGCAAATTTACTAGTGAGTGTATAGCCTATGGGTGAAAGACACCCGTACAAACTTTTCCTTCCAGGCTGCAGTTCAACTACAAGGCACAACTACTTTACTCATCGGGTTGCACGGAATTGGAATAACTTGCCAGAGAACAGTACTAATTTCTCTAGTCTAGCACTTTTTAAA
>Ga0209780_1000303_pt1 | contig 24758 bp, 13 predicted proteins | sample WorMetexBAHAMAS2_FD_187384 | JGI IMG/M metagenome (GOLD analysis project Ga0209780, IMG submission 187384) | Marine gutless worms symbiont microbial communities from Max Planck institute for Marine Microbiology, Germany - Inanidrilus exumae... | ecosystem: Host-associated > Annelida > Digestive...
ATCACAACTATCAACACTAAGATCTAATCTAGAGGACAGACAGCAACCGACTGACTGACTGACTGACTGACAACACTATATGCAGCTACTGCAGCTGCAACACTGCAGCCAGCTAGCTGCAGCGCGGCGCGCGTGCAGCCTGGACTGCAGTCCCACGGAGGGTGGAAGGCTGAGTCGACCTATGCACTGCAGTAAGGGTGTGCAGCCAGTGCCGAAGGCTGTATATCGCAGTGCCTGTCGTGATAAACAACTGCCCGCGGTGAGATTCGAACCTGGGTCCTCTCACACCGCAGTCAGGCACGTTACCATTAGGCCACTGCGACACTGCTTGCTTGTTTCAGACGGACTGTTCGGCAACTGTCAGAAATCCGAACGTCTCCTGCCTGACATCTACCAGTACCATTTGACGGTGGCTCAGCGTCAGCAGCTGGAGAGCATCTTGCTGCAGTTGATCGAGTTCGGCTACGCCTGGTCGCACGAGTACACGCAGTGCGTCATTTCCAACGTCCTGCTCGCCTACCGCAGCGGCGTCCAATTCGACCTCGGCTTCTGCTCGGCCAGCCGAACCAGCCCGCTGACGTCGGCGCGCTGGAGTGGAGACGGAGACGACCTGGTCGTGCCCGGCTGGTTGTCCGGCGGCGGCGGCGGCGGGTCTCTGGACGCATTCCCGCCGGCTGCCAGGGAGCGGGCGGCGTCGCCCGGGACGCCGGATGAAGAGGAGTACTCGAGCGTTCCGGAGTCCGACAGCCAGCCAGTGAATGAGGTTGAGGAGTTCCTTCAGAGACTGAGTTCTGACGATCTTGACGCACTGGAGAAGTACGTGGTGGACGATCTGGTGAAGCAGCGCGTCGCTGAACGTCCACAAGAACCAGAAGAGTTCGACGTTGCTGTGAAAACGCTTCCAGATGGTGATGGGTTGAACAACAACGACGTCGGTGAGTTGCTTTTGTGTATAAATACCGGTTCGTATACATTATACGATATGGTATCATTACTGGCCCGCCTAATGGGCCAGTATTGTTTTGCTCGCTGACGTCTGTCGTCTGCCGTCTCTCGGCGTCGTCTGTCGTTGCCTGTAACGCTGCCGGCGAACGGGCGGGCCAACCGCCAGGCGCGTGGGCGGTCGGCCGCCGCCGTGCCGGGCACATGGGCGGTCGGGTGGCCGACACTGCACGGCGGGCCAGTACAGTTACGTCCCGTTAGGGCGACATATTGTTTGATTATTATCATTTAATATTTTAGGCTGCATCGTCGCCGTAGCTAGCGATACCTGCCTATTGCTACAGACGGAGTAGCGTGGTCTGTCTATATGTGTGTTGATCACGTTTGTGACCCTTGCAAAAACGGCTGAACCGATCGAGATGCCGTTTTATGGTGGCTGATTATGGTGGGCCCAAGGAACCGTATATTAACTGGGAGCGAGATCCCGCAAGGGGAAGAGGCCATTTTGGGGTTGTCCAGCCCATTGCAAAGCATTGGCAGTCTCTGCTGCGGTGTTCGCTGCAAAAGGGATTATTCATTAAGCCTAGCCGGTGTCACATTATATTTTCCCAGCCGTGAAACAGCCACTGCTTGCGATGCGGCCTTTCGTTAAAATTTTTTCGACCTCTTGCCAACATTTACATACTTCGTATTTTGCACTTTAACCTGCTGCTTGTCAGTAAACGAAACCAAACGTGGAAACCGAGGCCGACGTCAAAATTTTGGCCTCCAGACCAGTCTGACTTTGAGACCTTAATTTCTCCGTTTATTTTATAGAGTTCACATGCAAACTGTAAAAGGGTTGAGAGACATGTCTTCTTCCTCTTAGTCCATCTGTGTTTAATTAGAATCGAAAGGCAGAGACCTAACATTGGTGAAGTTCGAATGTGATCAAAGGGGTCGCCAAATGCAAGCGGAGTAGGTGGAACTCCGTCCCGGATGTCGCACGCGCAGAACTGCTTTGGCCGGTACATTATCCAGCGAGCCATTGACGGGATACTCTGTAGACCGCGGGTGTGTCGGCGATAGCTGAGTTTCTCGTAAATGTAGTTATAGCAGGCCTACGTCCTTTATACTTGATTTGCTCGTACAATCCCATATAGTATTCCAGATACAACCGTGTCGGATGACAACATTGATGGCTTGGTGTCGTTCTTTCCACCTCTTGACTTCATAAACTGCTCGACAGCAACGTTCTTTCAACGATTTAATAAATCTCTACCTCTTCCTGTGCTGAGAAATGTGGCTGAGAGATGGAGTTGTTGTGGTTGCTAAGGTGGAGGGTACGAGTGGTACGATACAGCGGTGAAGAAGTCGGACGTATCGGCTTCAGAGGCAGACAACGGCGCCGAGTCTATTGGCCCGGCAATGATGACGCGCGTTGTGGTCAACTACGACCCAGGAACACAGCCAGGTCATTACAGATCTCCGGTGTAGGCTACTCGCGCCTTTTCACTGTCCACGCTATCAGGCGGCACGGTGTCGATGCCACGCATGCCTTTGCATTCGACCAACGACTAGACGAAGCCCGGCGCTATCTCTGGCTTTAGCCAGAGCTGGATACCGCTATGTTTACCTCCCACACAGCAGGTAATGGGAGGTCATGTTGTCGCCCGCGTCGGTAGGTATGTAATATAGGTAGGTATATATGTTTTTGAGCAACTTCCTGGCGCCAGTTCAAGTCCGATTGTCACCAAACTTCGTCAGTCATACCCTTGGCCACAGAGGACGAGGTGATTAAGTTTTTGAAGGCCAAGACCAAAGGTCAAGGTCGGTAGGGAGGTATATGCTCTCTACTGAACGTCCTTCTATAGTTCACAGATGTTTTTAGCTGTTGCGTGCGCGCGTGTGTGTTCGGAGAATAACTTTAGAACACAGTGACCTTTGACGTAGATATATGTCACAGTGGTTCATCTTGACCCTATCTATGTCAGCTCGTAGGTCCAGACCTGAGGTCAAAGTTCAAAGTCGCAGGAGGAAACAACGGCACTGTTAGCAGTGGCTAACTCAGTCCTTATTATGAATGCGTACACTGCTGGCGGCCTCTGGCGAATGGGATTAAACTACGACGGAACTACTGTGTGGCCGTCATTGGCAAGCCCACGCGTGTGCGGAGCCTGTGGATCTAGTTGCTAAAGCGGTCGGCACAACCTCGAGAGAGGGCAATGTAGTTATTTTTTCAAAGCACTTTCTCAGATACCCGTCAACCGACATTCTGGAAACATTCCCACGTGATATGATGTTGTCTCTAATAGAAACCCAATCATGTGAATTTACTTAAATTGCTCTATAAATATATGAGGGGCAGAGGCCCCAAAATTTCATTTGTATATTGATATTGCATCGTGGCAACTGGCAATGGTCGCTACATGGCAGATAAGTTATTCGAATTACTCACGCCGACGGCACGGCAGTGGCGGGGGTACGGTTTTTACTTTCGTTTGTCTGTGTGTCCGTTTTTCAGCACGATATCTCAAAAACCGATGTAGCTAGGATCGCCAAACGTGACACAGAAATGTTTAACGATGAGTTTTGGAAAGCTTTTATTTTGGGGTTAAAGGTGGAGTTCATGCGTCACGAAAACATTGCTGGTGTCGGTCTTTGCACTCTTGTGAGTGCTGGCTTCTTCGAGTTATTTGGTGTCGTAGTTGAGTGTTGGTCTGGAAACACATTTTGTTGATGTTCGGTGAGAAACCGTGGGAGGAAAGATAAAGCTTGTCGGTAATGGCAAAAACAAGCAAATCACCAACTCGGGTAAGATTGTTTAGTTGATATGGTTGACTTTGTTCACCGGGCGCATTGATCGAGATGTTGCAACCAGGGCTTAAAGTGAGGGAGCTCGGTGGGCTCAGCCCCCCAGCTCTTAGCTCAGGGGGAATTGGTGGTAGACTGAGGGAGGGGATGAGGAAGAGGGGTAAGAGGTGAGAGGGAGCCCCCACCAGCTTTTTCAAACTACTTTAAGCACTGGTTGCAACGTGACTGGAATTGTTTGAGCAGACGCAGAAGAGGCTCAGCCAGTAGAGAACAATGAAGCAAATTATGCAGGAGAAAAAGAAGAAGAAGAGCAGAATCCTGACATAAGGTATACAGCCCTATAGTTGCTCGTTGGACTATTGTAACTCACAGTCGATTTGTAGAACTCTCATACAGTATTGTGATAGTCAAGAAATGTTCAGTGGTCAGAATGATACAGTAGTAAAAGGTTCATCGTTATCGTCATCATTTTGTTATGTTTTAGCAACCCGACAGAGTCGGAAAATGCATTATGTTTTCGGGTTGTTCATTCGTCCGTCCGTCCGTCCGTTCGTTCTTTCGTCCTGCAGATCCTCTTGCCACGATACTTCACGAACGGCTTGAGCAATCTCGATGTCATTTTCACTGAATATTAACTAGCCCCTACTTGTGACCTGATTAGATCCTGGAGGTCAAAGGTCAAAGGTTAAGGTCACAGCAGGTCGCTGAGACGAGATGACGAAGGCATCCACGACGTTGCTAGGGCGTCGAAGTCCATCTTGTATGTTCGTGAAAGATACATGACAGTAAACGAGAACGCATTCAATGAACATGACCAACATGCAGTTAGTTACAAACAAGAATACTAGGCGAATTGCTTCTAACTAAACTAGCTAAATTCGCATGAAAACAGGACAATACAGAAATCAGCTATCTTACCAAAACACTGGAAAAACAGACTAAGTAAAAATCGTGCAAACCTACCCTAGTCAACTTTATCTTGTTTCTTGTGATAATCGAGAGCCAGCCGCTGTGTCTTGCTGCTGCCCGCCATATTGTGTTCTGATTACTCATTTCATACTACTCCTGTAACGACTTCAGCCGCAGGTAACTAAGAAGAAAGAATAGTCGGTGATTTTTATGTGAAAAGTCGAAACGCTGACACTCTTATTAACTACACATATGACAAATTAGGCAAAAGGGGGCAGCAGATGTTCGTGGAGTTCCTGGCCTCCTTTCACTCTCCAGTATGTTACTATAGGCCTATATGTTTTATAGTTACCCACGCCCACGGCAGTCACGGGGTAGGGTTTTCGCCGGCGTTTGTTTGTTTGTTTGTTTGTCTGTCTGATTTGCTTCACGATATCTCAAGAAACCAATGCAGCTAGGATCAGTAAACATGACGTAGAAATTTTCCGCCATGACTCTTAGAAACCCATTTGTTTTGCGGTCAAAAGGTCAAAGATCAAGGTTACGAGGCACAAAAATATAAGACAACGCAATATTGCCACTGGCTGCGCACGTAAGCAACGCTGCTGCAATTATAATACCAGCTTCTTATTAAGTTAATAAGTCTTCATAAGTCCCTGTTCTGCCCCCTTCCGTAGAGCTTCCGTAATCGCGTGCCTATCGCGCGGCGTGTGGACGTAGGATCGGCATGTGTGGATATACGGTTGTCCCCGAAACGGACGTACTTGTTCATATCTTATCATGCTGTGTCGTCACTGCGGTCGATGTGTCAATATTGACAGTGCCAGTGATGGCGAAGAAACACCGCCAGAGGACACAGCACACGAGCAGCAGCAGCAGCAGATGAAGATGAAGATGCGTCCTGTCAGCGATGAGTCGTCACGCCGTCCTCAAGCATGTCAGTATCACATAGGGTGCAGTGACGTCACCGTTATCTATGGTCACGATACGATCTCCGTGTTGTATAATGATGTCGTACTGTGCGTAGTTTACTGGTGAAAAGATTTCCATATCATTATTTCGCCAGAATAAATAAATATATTCGGTAGCAAAAAAACGGAACATAATAAATAAATTAATTAATTAATTAACTTAACTATGAATAAAGATAGACAACATATAGATCATGACATAGAAACACATAACGGTATTAGCTATGAACACAATAAAAGACTCCCTGAGGCGGCACTTTATTTCCGTATGTAACCAACCACCCAGGTCGACTCAGCCTTCTACCCTCCGTGGGACTGTAAAATGAGTACCAGCCAAAGGGCGGTGATGTTCTGCGGCTGGGGAGTAAAGGCAGGCATGGTGTAATTTGCAGGTAAAACTGTGTGATTCATGACTGAGCGCATTAGAGGTAGTTACGACGATGCGCTATACAAAGCGACGTATACTTTACTAAAAAGATAAATGTCGGATTCTTCTTCTGTAGCGCTACTTACGCGGCCATGCCGCGACCAGCCGCGCTTTACAGCTTTACAGTCGACGGAAGTGGCAGTTGACTGGCAAGAGCCAATGGTGCTGGAGCGCAATGCTGCAGCTACAACACACACCACCGCTCCATACAGAACGGCGCCAGTCACATAAATGAATATGACCGACTTCTAAAATATATGACTAGCGGGCGACTTGAAGTCGACTTGAGAAACTAAATGACTGGCGGCGACTTCACGTGTAAATGACTGGCGGCGGCGGCGGAGGCGTCAAATGGCTTATGCAACTGTACAATGCATGAGTGGCACCAATCATTACACAGTTTCTCATATTTAGTGTTATTCATAGGCCTATGTAACGCTTTTTAATATTGTGTTCAGTCTACAATGAGGATATTGTATCATTTATGTATCTCTGTAATGACAGACAGCTAATAATTATGAATAGCCTATTATTATGTTATCAATAAACTGCTTCTGTTGATGAATGAGTTGTGAACCTGTAACTACTGTACGTACAAGAGTAGGCCTGGCATAGGCGATACTGTCCCGGTAGGCCTGTATTTGCTAACTCAGTGCTCACAGCTGTAGATTAGGCCTATCCACCAAAATAGTGCAGAAGAGAGAGTAATAACTAATAAACTAGAGGCTAAAATCTAATAATTATGTACTTAATATTCAGAATCTACAGACAATTCTGCTGGTCTGCTCCGGGTGTCCACTGAATGGCGCTGATCACTGACATTCACTATAGCTAATTCTAAACAGTAAAACGGTGCCTACTGCAGTAACTGCCTATACAGTTTAGTTACATTACACATCAACAAACGCCGCCGCCGCTGTGTGTATGACTGACGGCGCTTTAAAATATATGACTGGCGGCGTCGACTCAGTCACATGCAAATGACTGACTCCGACTTCACACTAAATGACTGGCGGCGGCGGCTTGGTGGCCGCGGCGCCGTTCTCTACCGCTCCAATCAACCACACCAGGCATTTACCCCGTAAGCATTCACCAGATGGCGCCTCTCGTGTGAAGAAGCAGGCATCCGATTACAGCTTACTACTCAGTTTATCGACCTCGAAAGGATGAAAGGCTGAGTTGGCCTAGTTGGCTGACCTGTAACGGACGGTTTACCCACATAAGTGGTCACCCATCAGCTGCAGGTCGAGCGCAGGACAGGGAAAGTTCGCCGGCCAAAGACTGACGTTCTGCCACTGTGCCACGCAACCAACCAAACAAAAATATGCAGCAGTAGGGCAGGTGAGCAATACGCAATTATGCTAAAGCAAATGGGAGAGGCCAAATTTCGCACCTCCACCCTCCAAAACCCCTGAACCAAGTCTCTACGTCCGCACTCCGCACAGGGAGTCGATGGGCAAAATTTAGTTTGAATCAATTCCGCCGCTACGGATCTGCGCATGCGTGGAAAAAAACTCGTTTCGGTGTGATTTTTTTTTGTTTACATAGTTCTCCGTTACTCTGTGCTGGTTACTTTTTTATGTCGATTCCTTACTGGCTTAAACAATGCGTTTTCGCAATCATCAGTGCCTTTTGCGGGAGTCTAGGATAACGTTTAATATTTAGGGGTTTAAAAAACCCAAAACCCCAATTTTGAGGTCGTGAATAGGCGTTTTCAAGCCAAATACGCAAAATATTAAAACTGTGGAAAATACGACGTAAGTTTTTGTTTTTATGTCGCTTTCTCGATATGGATTTCAATGCATGTTTAGTTGCGAATGAAATTGTTTATTATCACCATTTGTTTTGTTACAGATCCGCTATCATACACCGGAGTTGAACCGCTTAAGGTCAGTCAGCTGGTTTTCCGGTCTATCAGCCTGTTAATTGTGTTTTTTTAAAATTATTATTATCTTTATTGTTAGCTAATTATCTAGTGGAATCGGTCGCGAGTTGGTTATTGATACCAATAACAAACGTTCGATTTGTCTGGATTGATTGCTCGGTAGTGATTTTTGGCACAAAAATTGCTAAACATTTTAAGAGTGACTTATCCTGTAAATGAATGTATCTTTTTATTTTTTATTTTTGTTTTCGTAAGATGTCGTTTTGCAAAGTATGAAGTAGTAAGGCAGCATTTGTCTGGGTTTATTTCGCAGACGCAAGGAGCCAAAACTTTGCCGTCATTATGCCAGTATAGGCTGGGTCGACTTTAACGTGGACAGCTGCGTTGCTGGCTTTATGGCGTATTCCTTGTTGCAGTCCCGATGAACACGTCAGATCAGACGTCGAGACAGTTACAGTTACAGTTACAGTTACAGTTAATGACAGTTAGATACTATACAGCTGAAAGCTGACCACTACATACAGAGTTAGCAGGTTAACAATCCGTGTCGAATAATGAACTACAACTAGATAAAAATTACACATAATAAAATTTTGTAAATAAAAAAGTTTTTAGTTTCTTCTTGAATGAGTTGGTATCGCGAAGAGAACGGACATCGTTAGGGAGTTGGTTCCACGCCTTGGGAGCGGCGACGCGGAATGCTCGTTCTCCGAACCGTAGTCTGGTGCGCGGAGTGAACAGAGCGTTTGTCGTTGCCGACCGAAGAACAGTTTGTCGTGATGTGGCAGCGGCGACGGGTAGAAGGAGGTCGGTGATGTACGCGGGTGCTCTCCAGGCGAGAGCATGGTGCACTAACAGACACAGTTTGTACTGAATGCGAGCTTCGGCAGGTAGCAGGAGACGTCGATAGCAAGCCAAGTGGGGATAGGATAGAATCAGAATGGTATGGTATTGGTATTGTAGGGTTTAACGTCCAACTCGACACATTATAGGTCATTTCGGAGACGATTTTACAGGTCAGATGACCCAACCAACAGTGTAAGAGCACTGAAGGATGATAGTCTTCCAGGTCAAGGGCCAATCTCACAAGCTCAGCACACTAAAAGGTAAAGAATAGGATGTAATAGTAAATTTTTCTATATATAGCACCAAGTACACCAAAGACACAGAGGCGCTCAGAAGACAGCTAAGCCAAGCAAGATCAAAGCATGATCCAGTCGACCGTGTATGAACTGCTCATTATATAGGTGTGCATATGATGTGCACTATTATGATGCGCAACAGCACAGAGCTGGTCAAATAATCTCCCCTCTTACCCTCCAGAATGAGATTGCTTCTTAGGACAGTTTATTTACTTAAAAAAATTAAATAAAGCAAGTATGTTTTTTCGTTGTATAGAAGTAAGGAATGTATACTCGTGATCGCCGACCACGTCAGCCGTTTGCTGATTGTAATCGTTGCAGGAGTCGTTCCGCGGTCGCGTGGGACAGAAGTACCTCCTGACGATGTACATCCTCTGTGGCCTGGTCGGCGGCATCACGTTGGCCGCCATCACCATCTACCTCGTGCGTCGACGCAACCGGCTGCACGACAAACTCGCCAACTGGATGACTTCCGGACAACAGCTTCCGTCCGACGAATACAAGGTCCGTTCTGTCGTCGACGACGTCCACCTGCTTCCAGTTTACTTACTGCTTTGGTCTTTCCGTGAAGGGAACAACGCCCCTTCCTTCAGGAGTCCGGTGGCGGATCAAGAAAAAAGTATAAACGCGTGGCAAAGCCCAGCGTGTGACGTTTTAGGGTTGAGGAGGGATATGTAGAACGTGAGCAGCTTGTCGGGTATTTTTAGCGCGCCCACTCTAGACGTGGCCTATCGTCTGGCTTAGCTCTGACTGGTGTTGTGTGCTGCACCAGTCAGTGAGCGCCAGTGGCCAACCACGCCTTTTGGCTTCAGCCACGCCGGCGCGGATAACAACCTTGGCGCTGATACTCAAGGTGTCAGCAACGGTCCCAGATTATACAGGACACCGTCAAACCCGTTTTTTCATGCCCGGGATTATCTTTCTGTTCATCACGTGCGTAGGAATCATTTGAAATAATTCTTTGGTAGGCGGACGTGCCCGGGCTGAGGTTTGAACCGCGGCCACTGAGCGCGTCACGCGCTACTGCACATGGCGCCTGAGTGCTTTGACCACTGAGCTACATGGGCAAGTCTACATAAGTATCAACTTTGAGAAAAAACATTTCGGAATCCGGAATAAAAAAATGTAAAAACACCTGTTTTATTAAAAAATAACATTTAAAACGTTTTAACAACCGTGATTTTTTGTTAGTTTGTGTTTTCTTCGTAGTTTCATTGGTGCAGTGGCGTCCGACGGCCGACTTGAAGGAATAACATCAGAAGCAGGGGCGGTTCTAGGCATTTTCATATGGGTAGGCCAGTCAAAGGGCCAAGCAAATTTTGGGTAGGCCAACGGGATTGGTGTACGTGGGGCAGAATTTCGTTTGGGTAGGCCGGGCACGAGTTTGGGCAGGCCACGACCTACCCGGCCTAATAGCTAGAACCGCCTCTGATCAGAAGTGAGTATATAAATGAGGAAGCAGTGAGATCCAGCAAAGGATCCCCACGGTCGGCATCGGACGACTGACACACACAGACACATAACATTTGGCAACATTGATCCATGAAGAATTGAAGATCTAGACATAAACGGCCAATCATCGGGAAAAACGGCCGTCAAACTGGCATACGTTTGTAGTTTGTTGATAATAAAACCTCTGTTTAGTTAGCAGCAGTCTGACTGACAGCCGAACATAAAGCCTGTAATATTTTCAAGCCGATGCAAATACACTGTGAGTCAAAACACCAGTCTCCTGTAACTTTGTGGCACAACGTCTTAAACACTGTTTTAATAGCAATATTTTTATACACGTATTGCATAGGTCTAGTTAGTTAATGACGTAATATTGAAGTTGCACATAACAAGTGTATAGCAGACTACCAGCAGACATAATGTTACTATCAGCACGCTTACGCTATCTATCTTGTGTCATTCGTAGAACGCTGTGTTGACGAAAGTAACTGAAACACTTAGTTGTTTGAAGCAATGTATCTAAGCAGCACACAGTAGGCTACAGCCAATCACAGCAAGTGTTCAAAGTGTTCTCCTTTGGCTTTTATAAAGGCTCGGAGTCGTTTTCTCCACTAGTCGATCAGACGATCGCTTTGTCGATAATCGCCTGTTAAAAGTCAGCCCACAGCGACCACACGTACATGCTATCGTTGCCATGGAAACTGCAGGTGGTTCTCAGCAGCATTAAACTTGTTACTTGCAACTGCAGATGAACTGATGAAGTGCAATTGTCTCTGTCAAACATTACCGACATCTGTGCTTTTTTGATGAAGCTTTGCCATAATGTTGTATTGGTCCGGTTTTCTGACTCACGGTGTAGAACATGCTTCAGCGCCAGAATAGGTCAATCTGCAGAGGATGCGATCAGGCGAGTCACGGGTTAGGACGCGTTCAGTATCGGCGACTGTGCGGATGTTTTCAGGATCTGTGTCGTCAGCACATGCAGGCAAAGTTCTCTGAGAAGACGGAACCGGTTCACGGCAAATCAAGAGTCGACTCTGGTGGCAACGCCGCTGCGGACGAGAAAACCGGCAGAACGAGCTCCACCGGCAGCAACTCGTCATGGTGGTTGCGAGCACTTGTCTGTAGAGCTGTGAGAAAATCGCGGTAAAGTGGTCAAGATCGCGGCGAATTTGTGAAAGAGAAAATGGAGAAAAATCACGGCTGAAGCACGACGTTGAATGGCGTTAATTATTGCCTTGCAAAGTCACTATTTTACTGCAGCGCGTGTGTTAAGTCCTTATCTCACAAAACGATCACAAAATCTTTTTGTGGGATGATAAGGAAAGTAATTTTGTGAGATAAGGCGTTAACGTGTTAAGGCCTTATGTCACAAAATGACCTTTTCTGACAAAATCTTTTTGTCTGTCTTTCCAGAATTCGGACGACAAAAGGCCTACTGTCGTCGCTCGGCCACGAACTGATAGAGTATAGCTGCCAAAATTGTGTACTGAACTGTTCATTTTATTAGGACAGTCATTTTATGAGATAAGGTCATTTTGTGAGATAAGGCCGTAATATGTTAAGGCCTTAAATCTTTTGTCTTCTTGTTTGGTGTTTTTATGATGCAGTGAAATGCCTAAAATCGTTGTCATTTCACCACATTATAAAACCACCAACTTGGACCAAACGTTTTTTTGAGAATAATAGTTTTATGACGTAATTTGGTGAGATAAAAACATTTTGAGACATAAAGACTTTGCTGTTATATTTTGTTAGATAAGGTCAATCATTTTGTGGGATAAGGCCTTAACGCACGTGTGGTTATGAAAGAGCCACAGTCTGGCTGTCATATAGGGTTATGATGCCCGATGTGGTTAGGAAGTACAATAACATAATTTTCCACACTTTTGTTAAACAAGTATGGCCGTCTTTGGGGACGGCCGTATATCCACGCATGCCATCCTACGTGCACAAGACGTGCGAACTTGATATGCACTCGATTACGGTAGCTCTTAACACCCCGAACTTTACTTCTCGGCGGATGGCCGATTTATCTGATTTTGGGCTTCTGGGGGAGCAAAGTTCCCCAAAATGGGAGAATCCATGCCTAGGACGCCCCTGAACCACCGCGCAAAATTTGACGCCGCTAGCTTCTTCCTCTGCGGAGAAATCCGTAACCTACAAACAAACACACACACACACACACAAACAAACAGTAACTGATATATCTACACTTTGCCTATCGGCATGTGTGGATAATAATTGAAGCACTTAGAGAAAGTTGAGTCCTGTTCAGAGTCTGCTTTTGATTGTTATATAGACTTGACGTACTTGCAGGTCAGAAGAACCAGTTACATCAAATCTGGACATTTCCACAGGACACATTGTTCTGGTAACCTTCTCACTTTCTGGAGTCTTTTAAATTTTTACCGCGCGACGCTGTGATAGCGCGGTATATGCTGTGACCCGGTGTCTATTCCTCTGACTGTCTTTCCGTCTGTTTGTCTGTCGCCAGTCGATGTTCTACCAAAATAGCTTAACGTAGGATCACGAAACAAGGTCGAACAACGCCATGATAGATGTAGTTTTCTGATGCCAAAGATAATTTTGTGAAATTGCAATGAAATGAAGTCATCACCAACGGGGACGCAAAGTGTAGGTATAGTAGGTCAAAAACGGCAATTTTCGACCATTTTCTCGCTATGTATCAGAAACGATGCAAGATAGGGACATAGTTAATATGGAAGGCCAGTTGGAACTGTTATGCTTTCTATCAAATGATGTAATTCCCAATAACCTTAAGTGACCCCTATCTACCCCAGCCCGGGGAAGGGGCAATTTTGGGGCTATCGGTCCCACTGAAAAGCACTGGGAGCCTTTGCTGCGGTGTACGGAAAAACAGCTGAACCGATCGAGATGCCGTTTAGCGGCTGACTCGTGAGACCAAGGAAGCGTTATGAGATGGGGTCAAGGTCGAAGACGAATCCATTTGCCGCCGCGAGGGGTGACAAGACGGCGATGCGGCCTTTTGTAGTAGTAGTATTAGTATTAGTAGTAGTAGTAGTAGTAGTAGTAGTAGTAGTAGTAGTAGTAGTAGTAGTAGTAGTAGTAGTGCAGCGTGTTAGTGATCAGAAGAAAGAGAGAAAGCCCGGGAGAAAAAGAATGTATTTAGCCTAGACTTGAAAACTGTAACAGAGTCACTAATGAGAACAGTTTGTGCAGGAAGCGATTGAGCGTGTTTGACGTATGTTTCCAGTCGTACATGGAGGATCACCTGACCAATAAGGATCGTCTACAGAAGGAATGGGACACGCTGTGTGCATACGATGCAGAGCCGTGTTCGGTCGTCGCCGCCATCGAACCGACCAACATGCGCAAGAACCGATTCACTGACATTCTCCCGTGTATGCGTCACGCATTTCACAGTTTCTTCTTTTATAAAAGTAAAGTAAAAATATAGGAAACATCGGCAGTCGTAACGACATGCAGACTCACGCCGGCAACGGCCGCAGGTATAGCACAGCGGCGTATGGGTGTACGGAATACGGGGGGTGGGCATGGTCTCTAGCAACCGTGCGACCGTGACGGTTTTCGTACTTTCTCCATTTATCTCTGTCCTCTGTCATTCTGATTGACTCTTCCACGGGGAGTCCTGTCCACGTATTGATGTTGTCCATCCAGGTCGTGCGTGGTCTTCCTCGCCTGCGTGCACCTGGCATTGTTCCTTGCATTATCTCTTTCTCCAGACAACTCCGTTGTTTCCTCATGGTGTGACCATAGTATGCTAGCTTCCTGCTTTGACAATGTTTAACAGTTCCTTTTTTACTCCAGCTTTGTTAACAACCCACTCATTTGTTTTCTTTGCTGCCCACGAAACCCCCAGAATCTTTCTCAGCCCTTTCATCTCAAAGGCGTCAAGAAGTGTTTCTTCGTTCTTTCTGAGTGTGGCACTATACAAATAAAAAATATAGAAGCAAATGATCAGGCCGGGTAGGCCGTGGCCAAACTCGTGCCTGGCCTACCCAAACAATATTCTGCCCAATGTACACCACTCCTGTTGGCCTACCCAAAGTTTGCTTGACCCTTTGACTGGCCTACCCAAATGAAGATTTATAGAACCGCCCCTGCAAATGATCCAAAACCTGTGATGAGGCTGCATCGCAGGGAGATGGCTTATTCACCAGGGGAGTTAATGTAACACCGGTCAGTTGGCGGCAAGGCAGCCGGCTGCAGCTGATGCCGTTGTTGATTTTTTTGCTGCATGCACCACAGCAGCGACTTACGATGCTTTTCAATGGGTCAGACAACCCACAAAATTGCCCATTTTCCTTGGGAGATTTGGACGCCCATCTAATACGTGGTACCTTGGTCCCACCCGTGTCTACCTTCCAACCGGCATCTCGATCGGTTCAGTCATTTCTGCAGAGCTCACGAACGTGACCAACAGACAGACACACAGACAGACACACAGACCACGCTGCACCGTCTGTAGCATTAAGCCGCATCTGGCTATTGCTGCGATGCGGCCTAATAAGCGGAAGAAGAAACACGTTTCAAAGAACAATCGGAAAAAGGACGAAGATGATTTGCAGAATGTTTAAGACAACTGCGTCAGATATTTCCCTAAATAGTCGTAAACTATTTGTGGACATGCTGAAACTGCAGCCACGATGACTGACGGTGTGGTGTGATCTGATAGTTGAACATTCTCGTGTGCGTCTCGGTACAACGTCCAACGTCTCAAACTCGGACTACATCAATGCCAACACGATCGTACGTAACGCTGTGTCAGTCCACTCGCTTTGTGAATGACATATCAAATCAAATCAAATCAAATTTATTAATGCAAAAGGGCCAGTTGGCCTCTAACAATGCAAAAATGTCTGTAATATTGTAACAGTTAGTCCTGGACCGCTTTCTTAGTGCTGAACATGGAGACTAACTGCTACTGGGAAATTAGCAACAAGACGGTAGAGTTTCACTCGCTTTAAAACTTTAGGCCTAATTAACACATTCTAAAGCGCAGCGACTAAGCATTCCTACTTCTACATGTCCGACCACCGCTTTCTAAGTGTTTGACTACATCATTCGACGTTCAGTTCAACTTCCGTCGGCGGTCAGCAAAGCAACCACAGCAACATTAGTTTGAATAGGTTACAATATTACATGGGTGTCCACACGGACAGACGCACGGACAAGTGAACATTGCGGCAACTAGGTTGGGTGATCCGTACGTACACCGTGCGCCATGAAATACGTGCCACTTTATTTTTCAATGTAACTTCCGTACTTCTTGGCGAATTTGTACACTTTTTGTACCAACGGAAACAGGAATGAATGCTCTACAGAACAGGTATTAAATAGACATCTTCACCTCAACTGTGTCTTCAAATTGCGGTAATGGTATCTCTGCAGTTCGGGTTAACCATGGCTGACGGCTTCCTGCAGTGCGTTCGATCGAACTGGTTGTGTGCAACTTCCGCAGAAAGTCGTCCCAATGTTTGTCCATTTAATAGGTATTAGGTATTCCTTGACGACTTTTCGGGCAGAAAATTTTTTTAGATTCCCAGAGATTTTGATTTTATCTTCAGAACTAAATAAAATGAACATTGCAGTGTGACACAATATTATGACGTCATCGGTCCGTTAAATAACTTTATTATTTCACTTTATTCAGCAACAAAAGACCAAAAGGCCTCTTACAAGTCACGACAAAATACAATATTATACAGTACATACATTCATACTTGCATATACACATCACACATATTATGTACATATACGCATATACACACGTTATCGCAACAGAGGTGCTGAGAACATTATTTAAGGTTCAAGTAAAATTTAATTTGCAATACACTAAGAGATAGTCATTACTGACAGACTTATCGAACCCGCGTAAATTGGTAAAATCTGTGGTACTTAGTGGCAAGTTGTTCCATAAATTAACGATTCTGTTGTTAAAATAGTTAACTCTTCTATAGAGTATTCTCTTTTTGTTACCATTGGACAAATGGCGAAGAAGCGGTGGTTGTTCTGAACTATAATTTGTGTTGTGGTGTCTGGCATTTTGCTTTAAACGTGTCGCTTGCATTTGAGAAACTTCAAATTCTTCCTTGCGTTTTAATAATACGTACATTTTTGTGCGAAAATTTTCAAGCTGTTTTAAGGAACACAGAAGAAAGTTATGTTATGTACTTTTTTGTGACCTAATGGTTACAAAAAAAACTTTAACCCATTGCGTACCTACTGAATATTTCCCAGACCTGAAAAAAATTTGTGGGCATCCATGGATATGTTGTAAGCTATGAACTTGATATCAGATGGATTTAAACGGTCTTGGTGTAGTATTGCACCGTGACCATTTTCCCTCCTCTTTTGGTTGGATGAACTCTAGTCTTAGTCAGATGCCACGTCGGAGTTTTAGTTTGGAGTGGCGGACCAGACGTATATACTGGTTCAGATAATAGGAATAAAGTAGACGTGCTGCATGTCCGATTTTAACTGAGTTGCATGCAGCACACCAAAACCTGCCTTGTTACTTACTTACCTACTAATAACTATGGAGTCCTCTATTTCACATTGTTTTAACATTAGGGGTGGCGCAAATACGCTCACTAGCAGACAAAATTTTCTACAGTAGTAAAGCTCCTATGCATATCTATTCACACACCAAATTTCAGCTTTCTGTCTTAATTACTTCCTGACGTATGAGGGGGTCCCAAAAATCCAAGATTGCGTTGTGGTGTTGTTAAAAGTCCATCCACCTAGCGGAGAAAATTTTCATCTGTGTTAAAGCTCCTATGCATATCAATTCACATACCATATTTCAGCTTTCTCCAATCCACGAACTGTGAGTGAAAATGTAGATGTTGCTGACTGCTGAAATAAATTCGTATCCCTTATTGATATTCCTCGGTCAGATTCTCATCGGCTGGTACTGGTATATGCGTTGATGATTGATGAATTAACCGCGGTTTACTTTGTCTGTTCAACAGATGGACCACGATCCACGCAATCCCGCCTACATTGCTACTCAAGGTCCTCTACCGCATACCGTCGCCGACTTCTGGCAGGTTCGTTTGTAGCTGTTAAGACTCAGCTCATGTCCGTTTATTGGTTGGTTGCGTGGCACAGTGGTAGATCGCGCCTCAAGACCGAGATGTTCCAGCGGTCATACGCGTAACATCTACAGTCAGCGTGACTGCAGTTAACTGTACCGTGACCTTGAAGTGCATTTTGCACTTACGTCACGTTAATGAACATTCGTTCTACTACTACAACTACTACTACTACTACTACTACTACTACTACTACTACTACTACTAGCGATCATCGTCCTCCGCTAACTTGTACGTCCCGTGCACTAACCTTCATTTTGGTTCACGACCGTTTCACATTGCAGCACCAACAGTCTGGAATTCTCTCCCTTCTACTCTTCATTCGTCTCGAACCTTAAACACTTTCCGAAAACATCTTAAAACCCATCTTTTCCAGTCTGCATTTAATAGCCCGTAGCGACTTGTCCAGCGAATCCGATTCATCCTACTGAATGATTATGGCGCGTAATTAAATTTTATTACTTACTTACTTACTTACTTACTACTTACTGGGCGTTCATGTCGTTGCTGTGCGTATAGATGATCTGGGAGCAAGGAAGCATTGTCATCGTTAATCTGACTCGTCTCACGGAGAATGGCGTGTCGCTTTGTCATCGCTACTGGCCTGAGGAAGGCAGCGATCTCTATCACATCTATGAGGTGAGATTTCGCACGTCCACTTAACAGGGTGTGAAACGTCAACTCAAACGTAACTGCAGAACGGATTGACTTAAAGTGCAGGACTGTACGTTGATGGATTAAAGTTATGTAATTAATCAGTGGTTAAAGTAAACCGGAAGGAAAAAAGCGTTCCGGTGCCCCCGAATTCGTCCCATTAACATTCCGTGGACCCCTAAACAAGTAAAATTAAACCGGAACGCACACTCCAGGGCCCCCAAACACATACAACGTGTAAGTTGTACCATTTGACGATCTGTTTCTTGCAGCTATATTGCAGTTTTCACATTGTTTGCAGTGTACTTATGCCACAGTGTGTGGGCTCTGACTACTTTGGCATAGACTGCGAGAAACAGTCTGTGTCAACGGTAACTCCGCTCGGGACCGTCGTGTATCATTGGGGCCCCATAGAAAGCAGGGGTCCCTACATTTAAAGAGAGTTCCTGGGCCCCCAAAAGTATACTTTAACTACTGTATGTAATGCTCGTATGATTGGAGCAGCAGCTCAAGAGCTTACGATATGTGTATCGTAAAGTAAGTAAGTAAACAGTGTATAGCAGTTAGCAATAACTTATGCCTTACCTCTACGGGAAACTCACGTGCCATATTGGATCACACAGCGTTACCTGCCACCCGACAGAGGTGAGATTCCCGCCTTTACCCCCAGCCGAAGCAGGTACTCAATTTAGTGACCCCGGAGGGATGCAAGGCTGAGTTGACCTATGTTACGTGAAAGCGGACCGGCTGGGAATTGGACCCAAGACCTGTCATCGCAAGTCCAACGCTCTACCGCAGCGCCACCACGCAACACAACGTAAGCGTTCGTAAATTGTAGTATTTAAACTTTGCCATTAAGTAAATCTAAACCGTTGTTCTGCTATTTATCAGAACGTGGTATAATTGTCGCTAATGTGCAATTGTGTAGTTGTGAAATTATTCAAGCACGCTTAAAATAATTTTGTTATACACAACCTCACCTTAATTGATGCTAGGAAAAGGTGACTGCTTGGCGACTGAGCTAACAAACTGTGCAATTCTTGTTACACTGTCTGACAATAAATTTCTAAATTTGGATCAAGTGGACTCAAACTTGGACTTGAACTGGGTGGTCTTGACTACATAAATGTCATCAGTGTCATTAAAACTAGTAGCTACTTCAATGACCAAGGTCGATTCAGTAAAATGAGTACCAACCAAACGGCGGTGATGCTCTGCGGCTGGGAAGGTAACCGCAGGCCTGGCGGAAAGTAATTGCAGCCTACCGCTGGGTAGATGACTTAAGTCACCTGCGGGCTGACTGCCTGTACACTGGGATCAGCTCCGGGCCCAACGCTCGGTAACTCGTATGGGAAGCCTTTACCTTTTTACTTCAATGACCTTTAGTGGCCTGTGTGGCTTAACGGTAGAGCGTTCGCTCGCCATCCTAACGGTCGCGGGTTCGAATCTCGGCCGGTCCGCTTACAGGTAACAGTTTTGGGCAAGCTGCTCACACGCATGTGCCTCTGTCACCTAGCAGTATAACTTGGTACCGGCCGATGGGCGGTGCCACTCTGAAAATAACCGCAGGCCTGGCGGAAAGTAATGGCAGCCTACCGCCGGGTGGATGACTTATAGTCACCTGCGGGCTGACTGCCTGTACACCGGGATCAGCTCCGGGCACAACGCTCGGTAACGAGTGTGGGAGAACTTTATACCTTTTTTACTTCGATGATGTCGGTGATGACTGGAGCGGTGTAGACGGGTGTTGTCGATGGTGAACAGGTTCACTTGGTCTCTGAACACGTCTGGTGCGAAGACTACGTCATTCGCAGTTTCTACCTCAAGAACCTGCAGACGAACGAAACACGCACCGTTACCCAGTTCCACTTCATTGCGTGGCCTAACAACGAAGTCCCGCCGTCCGCCAAGTCTCTGCTCGACTTCAGAAGGTAACAGCGCAACAGCTCGGCAACAGCCGAAAAGCAGACCTGAATTTGAAACTGCAAATAAGTAACAGACAGTCCAAAATTTGTGTGTGATCCTAGGTTTTGGCGGTCTTTGTAAAACTCCGACTTGTGACAAACAGACGGACAAACAGACAGACGGACACACATATACCGCGCTAGCATAGCGTCGCGCGGTACCCATGGCTAACCCACCGTGGCAGGGAAACGACTGTTATAGAACGAATGTAGCGGTTACTGATGATTGAAATATGAAATATAACTGATGCCGTTGATGTGTATACAGCTTTCTTGTTATCCACACATGCAAGGTGTCTATATATCGTTTACTCTTTATTTGTTTGTTTGTTAGTTTGTACTGTTACGGATTTCTCCGCGGAGGATAAAGATAGCGGCGTCAATTTTTTCTGGGCGGTTCATCGGCGTCCAAGGCAGGGAATCTCCCATTTTTTAACTTTGCTGTCCCAAAAGCCCAAAATAGGACAAATCGGCCAGCGCGCGGGCCACGACCACCGGGATGTAAACATTACCATAGAGATGCGGTGACGTAAACGTCATGCTAGAGATGCGCCGTTCGTGGAATATCGCGCGGCGTGTGGACTTAGGATCGGCATGTGTGGATATAGGTCAGTCCCCAATGACGTACTTGTTTTGTTATACACTGATTTTAGGGTGTGGTTTTTAGCAAGATAACGGAAGAGAAATGTGATGATGAATGTTGTTGATGCAGGAAAGTGAACAAATCATTCCGCTGTCGCTCCAGCCCTATCGTTGTACACTGCAGGTAAACAACAGTAGTGTAGTTAGCCTCTGCTGGTCTTCATGAGTCAATTAATCAAGCCGTTAAGTAAGTAAGTAAGTAAGTGAGTAAGTAAGTAAAACGTGTTTGACAGCGCATATCGGACGTACATGCAACATGTATAAAAGCAGTTGGTTACAATAAAGTACAAAATACAGCACTTTATTTCGGTATGTAACCAACCACCCAGGTCGACTCAGCCTTCTACCCTCTGTGGGACGGTAAAAAGAGTACCAGCCAAAGGGCGGTGATGTTCTGCGGCTGGGTAGTAAAGGCAGGCATGGTGTAATTTGCAGGTAAAACTGTGTGATCCATGTCTGAGCGCATTTGAGACGGTTTGCGTTAAAATGTGCTATACAAATCGACGTATACTTTACTTTACTTTACAATTATTTTAGGTCGACTCCTCCAGAAATTCGGCCATTTTCAAAGGCTATCTCCTCCCCCATTTATAATGGGGGCTGGCAAATGACCATGGATTCCTAAATTAGGGGGGCAGTACCTAAAGCTTATCGGGGCCGGATTTCGGATTCTTATCCCAGTTTCTGTGTCACGTGACTTTGAAGTTGGCAGCAAGTAGGAGTCGACTGCCAGTCCCGTACGGGGCTAATTTATTTCGAAAGTTACAATGACAATGATCGCATGTAAGTAAGTAAGTAATTATGAAGAATTTACTAGCACAATATGATATATGACATCTTGTGTCATGTCACATTATCATATCATATAATGTCATATCGTACATACACAAGCTTACATGTTGGTAAGATTTTTCGTACATGTGAATGGGACAAAAACGTGACGCTGGAATCTCTAATCACAGTCATGCACGGTTGACAATTGAATTTTTAGAAGCTTTTAAAAAGAATGAAAATTGCAGGCGAATTTGGCAGTAAGTGTTCTTACACGAACCTTGACATAGCAATTGTTTATTTGCTTAATAAACAACAGTATATGTTTATAATACATAAATACTTTCACATGATGTACTTTCCTCGTTGCTGGAGTGATTGTCGCCAATAAGGTTTAATACTTTTTTTTGTAAATAATTGTTATTAATTTTTGCTTTGCAAATGTCTCTGATTATGTTTACTTTATGCTTGGGCCTATGTTGTTCTTATAGTGATGGTGCCGGACGTACAGGAACATATTGTCTTATCGATATGGTACTCAGCCGTCTAAGCAAAGGTAGCATCAACAATACACATGGCGGTTAATTATGCTTTCACCTGTTATTATGTATTCATCTTTATTCAAGAACAGTAAAATAAACAGACAGAAGATATAAACATAAAACATAAACAAAAGACATAAATAAACTGCGTGGCTTGCATGCGCTATAGTGTTCTATATGTGCCCTTCGTCTCAATAATCCCATAGTATCAGTGATCTATAACTCCAGTTTTATACGTGAGTTGGACCGCAATCCATATTTTTGGGACTTGGCTTCGGTCTGGGTGGACTCAACTAGACCTACATCATTAGTGATTGTACCCGAGGACTTTTTAAATGTTGTCCATTAAAAGTATGACTATCAGTTGTGATTGCTTTTCTATATATATATATAAAGTCGCCGTGTCTGTCTGTCTGTCTGTCTTCCGGATTTCTCAAAAACGTGCGGACCGATTTCCATTAAACTTTTCATGGTTTATAGGGGTCATAGGTAGACGTGAAAGGATAAAAAACATCCGGAAAATTTGGTCCCTTAATGTGTAAAAATTGGGAAAACGGTGCAAAATGGCCGATTTTGAGAAAGTCCGCATGGGCCACGAGCGCTGGACTGCGCATTGGCCTGGGTTCCGAGTTCCCGCGCACGCCTGCACGGTGGCCGACTTCGGCACGGGCCAGTCGCGCGCTGGCCTGGGGGCGTGGCCCGTAGCCTTCGATGGGGACCGTCTCAAACGCTTTTGGGTTCTTAGTCGAGTTTAGTGCTCCGACTTCCCGGCCGCCCTTTGGCCGAGTAAATGCTAGTACACTATGAAACGTGAAAAAACGTTGTACCTATGTAGTAAACGGAGTGCAATGAACGTCTATGAACTGAGTATACATGTACCTCAATACACGTTCGCTTTATTAATATTTGCATTGTGAACTGATTTGTGTTGTTTTTTGAGACACAGTGTATGCTAGACTAAGACTTTAGTAATTTTACTTACTTAACTCTGTGTGCTTTGAACTCAAACCAATATCCTCATTGGGCTGTGCCACCGATGGGGCCGTTGACGATGTGTTCTTGTAGTCTACGTGGGTGACGCGGTGGCGCAACGGGTAGATCGTTGGACTTGCGATCAAAACAGGTCGTGGGTTAAAATCCTATACTCTGGGCAAAATCTGCGTAAGAACTTTGGGCAAGTTGTTCACACCTATGTGCCTCTGTCATCAAGCAGTATAACTTGGTACCGGCCAAGGGGCGGTGATGCTCTGCTGCTGGGAAGGTAACCGCAGGCCTGGCGGAAAGTAATGGCAGTCTACCGCCGGGTGGATGACTTATAGTCACCTGCGGGCTGACTGCCTGTACATCGGGATCAGCTCCGGGCCCAACGCTCGGTAACGATTATCGCAAGCTTTTCAGATGCCTTCCACAGTTATGGTACTGCTGAATCTGCGTCGCTGCTTCACAGATGCAGCTGTGATTGATTTGTGCAGGTGCCAAAGAGATTGATATTGCAGCCACTCTGGAACACATCCGCGATCAGCGTATCAACATGGTTAGGAGCAAGGTACGTACATAGCTTGTGAGCACAGTGTATTTTCGTGTCGACGTCAGCGTGTATGCCAACTTGAAAATTTATCACTTCGTGTACTTGCATCATAACTTGCAAGAATGTATTTTATCCACACGTGCCGAAAGGCAAGGTGTGGATATACCGTTTACTGTTTGTGTGTTTTTGTTTGTTTGTTTGTTCGTACGGTTAGGGATTTCTCCGCCGAGGATAAAGCCAGCGGCGTCAAATTTTGCAGGGCGGTTTGTCGGCGTCCCAGGGAGGGAATCTCACATTTTCGGGAACTTTGCTCCACAGAAGCCCAAAATCGGACCAATCGGCCAGCGCGTGAAGGACGATGAATGTTCCAGTTGGTGACTCCACGACGTGCCTATCAAGTTCGCGCGGCGTGTGGACGTAGGATCGGCATGTGTGGATATACGGCCGTCCCCAAAGATGGACGTACTTGTTGTAACATGCAGTGTAACAAACATATTGTTTGGTTAGTTGCTTATGCATTATTATGCTGGCCGCGTTTAGCAGTAAGCATAATGTAACGGTCTGGCGTCCGTCCGTCTGCATGTCCCGTCTTTTTCTAACCATAATATGGCGCGTGGCGTATTCTCAACGTGACTCACTATGGGGCAGCACGCGACGCGGCCAGTGTACATTTCCGTCCAAGTATTAAGAGGTCAGACATACTTTTTTCTGTCAGCATAGCATGCAGCATGGGACAGATTATAAAACCGGTTTGCCTCTGTCCGTGTGTCCGCTCGCAGTTTTTGATGGATTTTTACCAAAATTGGCACAGACGTAAAAAAACTCAAACGTAAAAACGAGTTTGTTGGGGGTAAACGTCCGCAGACCTGCAACGAGCAAATAGAACAATAAAAACACTGCTAAAGAGGAAAACTCGGACAGAACTAAAATAAAATTTAAATTTAATTTAAATTTAATTCAAATTTAAATTAATTTAAATTTAAATTCAATTTAATTTAATTAAACTCGGACAGAACTAAAATAAAATTTAAAC
>Ga0209780_1000304_pt1 | contig 24757 bp, 15 predicted proteins | sample WorMetexBAHAMAS2_FD_187384 | JGI IMG/M metagenome (GOLD analysis project Ga0209780, IMG submission 187384) | Marine gutless worms symbiont microbial communities from Max Planck institute for Marine Microbiology, Germany - Inanidrilus exumae... | ecosystem: Host-associated > Annelida > Digestive...
GCTTGTATCAGTGCTGAACATCACTCGTCTTCTCGGTGATACTGTCGGTAATACAGCAGCGATGAATCTCGCCGTATTGGCTACAAGAGCACCCGCCAACACTGTCCTCCGAGATTCATACGAGAACACATCCACGCATATTAGTGCTGCTTGTTGATTTGAATACGTCCAATCTCTTATACGTGCTATGTAGCGCACTCGCAGCATGCGTATAGCAGTTACGCGTATTTGTGCAACTGTTTCATTGTATTTTTAACGCGCCACGCTAGCTAAGTATATAATATGGCCTTTGTGCCTATGTCTGTCTGTCACAAATCAAGAGTTCTACTACAAAAACTGCTAAACATAGAATCGCATATACAACGTGATAACATAGCCTATGGACTCTAGTTTTTAACGCCAAAGATCTCGGCGAAATTCCAATGGCATCGCCTTCATCGAGGGCGCCAAAGACAGGCGGGGTAGGTTAAAGTCAGTGATTGTTAACCAACATACTGCTATATCTCAGAAACGGTGAAAGATAGGGACATAGAACTATAGAAGGCTAATAGAAACTCGTGTGCTCTGTCAAATGGTGCTGTATCCGGTGATTGAGTGACCCCTAACTATCCCAAACCACCCTGTTTTCTACATTTTGTAATTGCCTTTTATCTTTGTGACTTCAAATTTTATAGGTATGTTGATCATAGCAAGTCATAGCCCGTAGATGACAAAACCAGTGCTGGATTTGTCAGGGAGTTAGGGGGTTTGACCCTCCCATGACAAAACTGACCCCCTAGTGAAGACTAAGGAAAAATTGAGAGGGTCACATTTGAACCCCCACGGACTCCAGTCATGGATTTTGGTACAGTGTCACGTTTTCTACTCACATATGTAGCATTCAGTATAACTGCCAATTATGGACAAAATAGTGCTGTGCGCATGTTAAAATTATTATTGTTATTGTTTTCGTAGTTGTTGTCATTGTCATTGCCGCCGCCGCTGTTGTTGTTATTATTAAAATGCTAAAGTTCTGGGGGACATCGTCACTCCCTAGGCATTCTGTTGTAGCAAAGGCCCCACAATTTCTATTAATTTGTCATTCTTCAAAAAATAGTTTTTGTTTTTATTATACTTACAGTTAACAATCTTTTGTTCACAGCCAAAAAATTACTCGATCTGTTACCCGGACAGAGCCATAGGACCAGCTTTAAAGTGATTAAATTTAACTGTTACTAGGGCCTTCGCCCCTAACGTCTAGCATATGGCGCTATGCTCTCTTTCCTTTCTTCCTTCTTACTTTCTCATTTTGTGGTCATGTCCAGTAAGCATGCGTCCCTACCGTATGATTCAACATCATGCACTTCAGTTTTGGTGCGCTGATTGATACTGAGGAATACATAAGTCTGTGCTTGATAAATTACCCTCAAATGGGCAGTGTTCATAAGAAAGTTGATTAAATGTTGGGAGTGATCTGGAACATAATCTTTATATCATGGATTGGATGTCATAATTTACCAGTCAGACTCAGTCAATGATATATAACTATTCAAGATGCTAGTAATTGTAAGTAAGCAACACAGTTGTAGTATGATAGCAATACACTATTGCACTGTGACGTGAGGGAGTGCCACCGTGCCGTCTAATTCATTTTATGTTCACCAAATTCAGTTGCATTTGGTCTCCGCTAAGCGCTATGCAGATTTATAATAGATTAAGATGTCGCCATAATGGGACGTAAGTTCGTAACCGTACTGGCCGCCGTGCAGTGTCGATCGCGTGCCCGGCGGCCGGCCCGCCCACCCGCCGGTAGCGTTACGGACGACGACGACAGATCGCAGTGAACAAAACAATACTGGTCCATTTAGGTGGGCCAGTAAAGTCAGTTAATCTGCCAGAAAGTTACTGAAGGCATTGATAGAGATAAAATATGTGTTGCATTTTAAAGAGTATGTGCATGATCAGTATGGTAACGAATGTCTAAACTGAAGGGTGAAGGCACAGAGCCCCATATTTTCCGTACTGCACATACTGTATTTCTCATTGCAGAGCTGTGACCAGCTAAGTATGTTGACAGGCACCATACGGCTGGCCAGCTGCATTGGGTCTCACGCCTCCTGCTGCCAGTGCGCTCTTTGCTGATCATCAAATACCGCCTGCAATTGGATCCAAAATCGTCGCAGTGGACGCCACCAACAAAAGGTCGCCGGATCTTCATGAGAGGTTTCGGCAGTTGCATTTTGCTACTGGTATTTCAAAATCAGTGACCTTGAATGACCGTGAATTTCGAAATGCAGAAGGTAGAGGTCACAGTTAGCACACATCCAGGGTATATGTGAGTCTAAACCAAAAAAAACTGTAGTAGTGGAAAGGGAAGGAGAGTGTCAGTGCATTATCTTGTGTCGGGCGGTCTTGTAATAATTAATAATAAGTGGTCAGAGAATTGTGACGAGAGGCCGCATAATAGGGGGATGGCAGATTTCTCACTGGGGGAGTTAATGTGACATGGTTAGTCAGAAGCAATGCAGTCTGATGAAGCAATCATGCTGATGCCGTTATTGATTTTTTGCTGCATACACCGCAGCAGGACTTGCAATACTTTTCAGTTTGGCAGACAGCCTCCAAAAGTTACTTCTTCCCATCGGGGGATTTGGACCCCATCTAATACGTGTTTCCCTGAGCCCACCCAGTCAGCATTTCGATCTCGATGCTGGGCTCATGAACGTGACCAAGAGACAGACCATGCCAATCTGTCTGTAGCTGTAGGCCACATCTGGCTATTGCTGTGATATGGCCTAATAATTTGTATAGTGGCGCAAAGTCTGTGAATACAGAGGCACAGGCGGCTTAAGGGTGGCTGTTAAAATTAAAAATGCACAATGATGTAGTGGTGTGAAAGGAAGTTTGTATAAGGCAAGCCTGTTGGGTTGTTATGCATATGTTGTACCAGTACATTGATGACCATGACCTGAATATTTATAACAAGATAGTAACAAAACCCGTATATATTTTGTAACAGTATATGTGGTTTTGTTACTAAGTTGACCTGCTTGATGCAGATGGAGGGAGGTTGTCATTTGGTAGTGACAGCAAGGTGAGAAGTATGTGTGAAAAGTATGCTGAGTATTGTCCATGTTAACCAGGAATGCACCAAGCAAATTTATTTTCAGAGTGGTACAGCCAGCACATGAATGGTGTTTTGATGATGTTGCAGCTCGAGGATGGCTCATCACACGTTAGCTGGATCAGCGAGTACCCATGTCACAGACAGTTCCGCCGCAGCAGCAACTAGCCGACTTCAGCCGTATCGTGCCAATACCAGTGATCTACTGGCTGGTGGTACTTCGGCACTTACTGGAGCCCAGTTTGCAGCATTTGACTCAATGTACAAGGCATACCAGGGTGCCTATGCACAAGGTGCTGGCTCTGCTGGAATGTATGGAGCTCAGTCCATGCGGTATGGCTCATTATTTTAACGTGTTATCAATCAAGTTTGATGGCAGTAATAGCTTCAACTGGGTTTAATGATGAGGCATGGTTAACACCATATCACTGACGATGAGAAAATGACACTTTCCTCATCTACCAATGAACTCATGGCGGAGGGATGTCGCTGCCTTTACATCGTCTTTTTCATGCCGGTACCAGGCTTGGAGACATTTCTCTCCCAGGTAATCACAAACAGCCATCATGCATGTCATGATGTCATCACATGCATGATGGCTGTTTGACGTGATTACCTGGGAGAGAAATGTCTCCAAGCCTGGTACCGGCATGAAAAAGACGTGTAAAGGCAGCGACATCCCTCCACCATGAGTTTATTGGTAGACGAAGAAAGGATGAGCTCAAGCCACTAGTGTGAGTCTGTGCCTCATGTTTCCTTAAGTGATTTGACGCTATTTGTTGTGTGACCGGAAAGACATCTGGCCCATAAAAATAACTTGTGCCAGTTCTGCCCAGACATCTCTTTTGGAACAAGTGGAGGACCACTGAGGGGAAAACGGCTAAGTCATGTTTAGTTGGAAAAGGAATACGTGCATTAAAATGGAAGTGGTTAGGTAGCTAGAAATGTTTCCAAGGCACAGTTAATAGTTTTTGGCTGGATTCCTTCAAAGTTTTTCATTAACAAGAATGAAAAGACGAAAATGTTTTGTGTTTTTATCATTGTGTTTATTTTTAGTCATTAATGTTTCTTTGTCTTGTGTAGTTGTGCAGTGTGCAGTCACGCACTGCTGTACTCACTAATGGGCTTAGTCAGTCATTTGCTATCATGATATTATTTTATTTATACACTATGGTGTTTACTTTGCCCCGGGTAAGTGGGTGAAGTATTGTGATCGGTATGTCTGTCGGTTTGTCTGTCTGTCTGCCTGCTCACATGTCAAAATTTCACCAAATTTTCTCTACATTTTACCTGTGGGTGTGGATGTTTCCTCCTCTGATGGCATTGCAGTACATTATGTATTTAAGATTTTGTGGATGACGTCCTGTTTTCACATAATGGAGCAAGTGGGCCAAAATTAAGCGTGGTGTTTTGTTGAGTTCGCTAGATGACCGCACCAGGTGCAGAGTCTGCCATCTCTGGCTGCGTCTTATTGAACCTGTGACAAAAGACAAAAACACGAACGCGTCACATTTTAGTTGCATAAAACAAAAGTTATGACTACAGTTTACACTAGTGACTAAGGTGAAATAAAAAACGATTGCTAATTTTAGTCAACTAGATAAAAGCTATGACTGAAGTGAACTAGAATAAGCCAGACTCACATTAGTGCAAAAACCCACGCCGGCACTGTTTTTGTTCCTCTTGACCTTGTCCGTTTGACCTCAAAATAAATGAGTCTCCAGTACTCACGATGGAACATTTATATGTCGACTTTGATGATCCTAGCTGCATCGGTTTTGTGATGTCGTGCAGATAAACAGAGACACAGATGCCTGTTAAAACCCTGTCCCTGCAACTGCAGTCGGCGTGGGTAAAGAGCTGACTAAAATGGCAGATTCCATGCCGTTTCGGTACCAAACCAACAAAGCACCATTTATGCTAGAAATGTAGTGATATTCATTGTTTACATTGCAGGTTAGAAGATCAGTTGTTGACAGAGCAGCAGCTAATGCTGCAGGCTTCACTGCTGCAGTATCCTCACTTTGGAGTGTTTCCAGGAGCTGCTGCCGCTGCGGCTGCTGCAGCTGGTAGTGGCTTGTACCCAGGACTGGCTGCATCAGCAGCGGCAGGTGTTCATTTTCCTCCAGCCGACTTCTATGCAGCCCAGTCACTTCCACCGGGTTTGCTGATGTCGATGAAGATGCCTAATGTCAGCTCGGCAAACTGGCTTGGCCTAGACAGGTTTGATAGCATGTGGCTTCCTTTGTTCAATGTTCAAATACTGTAGTGTAGTGATGTGACGATTGTGGTTTTTCATCTTGACTCGATTTTGATTCGATTTTTTATAAAAAAATTTGATTTTGATTTTTTGTTCTAATATTCGGCGTTGAAGATATAAACTCCTCTGCACTCTGTGTGATCGGATTCGCGGAGATATAAACTCCTCCACACTCGGCGTGATCAGACTCGCGGGGGTTTAAAACCCATTCTGTGACTTCCTGTGCCGATTGCCGGTCTCTCCAGGGTGATACGGTATTGGAATCGAGTTACACTTGCTCCAAAAAAATCGGGATATCGATTCCATTCGATTTTCCTTAAAAAATCACTATTTTGATCTTGATCTCGATAGTCGTCACATCACTACTGTAGTGTTGTGTTAAAAATTAGGACCACCCACACACAGCACACACCCACTGGTATACCGCATCCGGGTAAACGTGGGTTAACCAGTAACCTCGTGATTTCCGGGGTGATTTTTTGCTAAATTTTTGTGCGATTATTTGCCATTCCTAATACCAGCCAGCATAATGACTCACTGGATCTTATCCCTTCTTTATCCACTGATTCCTTTATGTTGGCTCTTTGGCTTTCCAGTGCCAGTACCCATTGAGAAATTAAGACCTTGTTAGATATTCTGCAGTTAGTCTCTTGGATACATATGATATTTTCTGCTGTTAGGTTATTGGCATATGTTGTGTTATTCTTAAATCTACACTGTGTCTCAAGAAATGAAATCTTTCGCTTTTTTGTGTAATTCTTAGATCTACACTGTGTCTCAAAAAAATTACACCTTTCGCTTGCTTTAACTTTGACATACGTGAACTGATTTCAGTAGTTTTTGGCAGTTGTTACTGAGGAAATAAACAATTGTAACAAGGTGCATTTAAACTACGTTAAATGTATAGTGTTATTCACACATCACACTAGAATTGTATAGGCTAGATTTGTGCTGGCTAGCTTAGTATAGGAAACATTGTTAGCGGCCCTATAGGCCTAGGCTGGCATCGTATGGCCTATAGCATTACTTATTTATTGCCAGAGAGTGACGGTTAACAGGAAGTTTGAACGCTGAGTTAGGGAATTTAAGACGTTAATGTTGAAAGAGAGAGTTTAAAGTCATCTGAGACTTTGTGAAACTTTGGACACTTCTATATTGAAGTTATCTTCGGCATACAGTGGCGAAGATAGTGAAGTTTGCTGCAGAGGACTCGTGGAGAGGCGCATCAAATAACTTGAAGGTTATCGTCCCGACGGCGCTGAGTCACGTCTGTTGAAACTCGGAGGTGGGCGTGAGAGTCGGCAACGAAGCAACTGAACGACAACGTTGGTGAAGTGGTCCGAATGTGGAGACCTTCTTGAGGTGAAGTCCGAAACGACAGCAATTGCTGGAGGCATTGTGTCGTCGATTGAACAGTTTTTCGTACGCTGAACACCAGTCCGGGAGTCGTCGGAGGTCAACGAACGTTCGACAGCAGGCCTGTCGACCTTTCCCCCTTTATAGCTGGTAGTACGGTGCCAGCACTTGTATTATTGTGTAGATTGTTTTTCTTTTTAAATTATCCGATTTGTGTTCATTTATTAAACTGTCATTTCTATATTTCCTCATTATTTAACTCGCTGCAAGGCATTCAAACCATAGGAACTGTGGAACTAGTTTTCGCAGACTAAAAAGGTCAATGGTTGCAGCAATCAAAAGGTGATTTATTTCCAATTTCACCTAATTGGTGCTTCTGCAATACCTTGTGAAACAGGAATCTCGTAATTGTATCTTTTACTTAAATGCTGTATGTTGCTTTGCCAACAGATGCACAAAACATTGAAAAGAGATTCACATTATCAGCTGGTGACAGCGGAGCCACTCTTCATTCTGAAAATCAGTCGACTGTGTGCATCAAACAGGACCCAGGAAGGGAGTGTAGCATCCAGGACCCGCTGTCTGTTATCCACATGCTTGATGTTACCATGTCCGTCACGGTTTCTTTGTTGGTTGCAGTGTGTTGTTTCATCAAGCCTCAAGTGAAAATCAGTGGAACAGTATTACTTAGTTAACTCGAACAAGTGTTAGCTGCTATTAAACACGTCACAGATGAGAATTTTGTCTTTCAGCAAGACAGCACACAACACCATCCAACAGCTGCAGTACAAAATTCTCGGCTTCTTTAGTTCTGAGCTACGGCTCCCAATAGCTCAGAGCTCTACCCCATTGACTGCAAGATTTAGACAGCCTTACAGTAGTGTGAATATGAGTTGCAAGTCATCAAGATTGAAGAAATAACCAGCGACTGGTTGAAGTGTGGCAAGCAGTAATACAGCATTTGAGTGAAAAAAATGCGATTTTTATGTTGCTGTGTTTTGCTAGGTAGTGCAGAAGCACTTGTTCAGTGAGGTGGGAAAGTCAACCGTCTTTTGATAGCTTTCTTTCTCATTAACAGTTCTGCCAAAATTGTCAAAATCTATTCATGTATGTCAAACGTATAGGAAGTTGTAGGTGAGTCATTTTTAGACAGTCTATATTCACTTGCCTGCAGAAATTGTAAAGCTGCTATTGATTTGTGTTGTGGATTGATGGTGATATTTTACTCTGTGTATTTTTGTAATTGATTGTGTGTGTGCTGTAGATTGCAGGCTGCTTCTTCAGCTGCGAATGACCGTGATGTGAAAGACAGTCGTTCAGAGCATACTGCAATGAGCAGTCACGGTTCTCTGTTGAAAGAAGTGGATACAAAACAACGACCAGTGGAACGTAACATCCGAGATCGTCAGGCCGAGCACGTCCAGCGTGGTCATCAGGCGCTTGATAGAGATGACGGCAGACGAGACAGTAACCGCCGGCCTTCCGAGTCAGAAATGCAGCACCGTCAGGAACGTCGGCACTCTGGCTCACATCATCACCACCACCACCACCATCAGCATGGTTCAACAAAAGATGATGCCACACGGCATAACAGACACACCGGTATGTTTTTTGTTGTGTCATAGCCGAGTACCATACGTTGCATCTTTCTCGGACTTTAGGTGGCTGTGTCTTGAACTCTGCAGATTTTTTTTATCATCGATCAGACAACTTCGACTGCAATTAAAGTCAGAATATGTAAGTTAATCATTAATAATGCCAAAATTGGCAATTGAAATTGATTGAAATTATTAATCATTGACATTTATATTTTGTGATTGCTGATAGTTGTATTTTTACAAATAGTTTTTATTGTATGTGCTTGTACAGTAACAGTATGTCCGTATATGTTTCACATACCTCAGACCTTTATCTTAAACCAAATGTTATATCTTCGTTTTTGTGGATAACATTAAGCTTTCACGTAGTGGAGCCAATGGGCCAGAATCGAAGACGATGCATATTTTGTTAGGTTTACCAGATGGCACCATTGAGGGCGAAGTTGCTGTCTACATAAGATTGCAGGCTTGTTGGTATATTTTAAAAACAAAACTAAATGGCTGTATTGTGTGGAATGCCCACAATACAGTATTCGACTTGAAGTGCTCGGCTATCTGTGCATAAGCTGTTTGCTTCCTGCATTTGACGAGGCCTAGTATCACGTGACTCAATAGTCGATGGTGATTGGCTGCCTGTGACTGAGTGATGTCAGCATTATCTGCCATGTTGTCAACCTGCATCGGACGTTGCAGAATATTTGGGGATGTTTCTTGTATGGAGTGTACAGGCCAGGGGAATGACTTTGAATTGATGATTCCAATGATAAAAATTGGAAACTAGAAATGCTATAGAGGGTTATTTTGTTAGTGAATTTCCGGTGAGGAGTTATGGCAGTTTGAAGTCGCAAGAAATTAACAAAATTTTGTAGACGTTTTGCATTTTTTTAAAAAAACAACACCTTAAGTAAAATTTTTAAAATTTTGTTTCAAAAGCTTTCATCACGACACCAACATCTACGTGTCATGTTTAAATTTCGTGAAATTTGGCCGACAAGAAATCAGTGAAACGTGCGTTGCTTACCTGACAAAAATACGAAATTTTGCTCGGCTCCCCAGCTGTCGCTACTGCACGGATCGCACCCAAAATTTGCCAGGGCCAGCCCGACTATATACACAGATTGCTGCAGATTTCAGCAGAATCGGTTAACTTTCGGTAAAGTTATAGCAGAATGCGTGAACACCCCTAAAATGTGCAGTAAAGTGAATCCAATATTCAGCTGAAGCCTAGCTTCGAGTCAAATAATAATTGTTAATTAATAGTGTAATATTTATTAATGTGATATTTAATGCTGGCTATGTGTTGTCATTACAATTGTTTGCTAGGCAACCATCAGCTGAACTCACACTCGTTGCTAGATGGGCATTCCAAACACCATTCAGCAGCATCTCGTTCTGAGCGAGCGCATGTTGTACACACAGTTAGTTCATCAGCTGCTGAACCACTGAATCTCAACAGGCTGACGTCTCTACCAGCGACCAGCAGCAGTGCAGGTGATGGCACACCTGGAATTAGTCGACCGTCTGGAAGAACAGACAGTAGCTGGGAGCAGGCATTTTTTCATCAGCAGCAGCAGGTGAACAAGAATCATAGGAGTCATGAAATTCTTGCATGCATTTAATGTCGTGTATTTCGTGTTTGCTAGTTAGATGTTTGCTTGCTATGATGCATTATCAGTACTGTTTGATTGTCCTGGTATGATAGATGTGAATAACTGACAGTTTAGATTGTGTCTTATTTGGTGATAATTAATTAATTCAAATATTGTCATAGGTTCATTGTACTGTTTCTGTTTACAGTGTCTGCAGTAATGTGCTTTGCCAAGGGTTGGGTTGCAGAGATGTTAAACAAGGCCAAACAACAGAGGCCAAGGCCAAACCCTCGAGGCTGAGGCCAAATATTTGAGTCCGAGGCCAAAGACTGATGTGTCATAATCATATCTTAAGCCATTGTATATCTTCTGTTTGGAGGATGGCTTGGAAGTATAGCCTCAGATTTGCTGGTTTCTTGGCAAAGAACTGTCGCTACAGAATAATATCCACTGACTTCATAATTTAATTCGAGCTCAGGCCAAAATGTTAATGCTGAGACAGAAACTTTCAAGGCCGAGCCCTTAGTGTTTCAAGGCTAAGGCCAGTGACTATGAAACTGCTGCCATTTTGTCCTGAAGACTAGTCTGGCCTCCAGGCATGGAGGGTTGTCACTTGTGATGGTTGACACTGTTCAGTGTGTTGATATTGGTGTTATCTCTTAATTTGCAGCAACACTAGAGGAACTTACATGCTTATGCCTTTGCTTATTATGTTGTTTCTATACATTTGTCTTTGTGTGTCATGTATTCGTGTAACAGCAGTTATTACAAGACCGAGACAAATCAGTAAAAGATTCACATCGATACTCAGCTGGTAGAACTGAACTTGATCCATCTTCTGCTGCAGACAAGCTGCTGCCATTGACGTTAACTATTCCCCCGCGTTGCGGAATGCCGCCTGTGACTGCTACTCAGCCAGAACAGAAGTTTCATCGGCCGTTTGAGGTTGCCTCGCGAGCTGATGCTACCAGTTACAGTAACAAATCAGCAAAGCCGCAACATTCGAACAGCACTCCAGATAGACCTCCGCCTCCACTGCTGCATCGGAGTACGTCGGAAAGGAATGGGACATCTGCCGTTGAGGTGCAGCGACGACAGCCACATGCCACTGCCAAATTAGATGCAAAGTTTAGCACCGGTAGTGCAGATGATGCACCATTGAATCTAGTTGTCGGTCGACATAGTTCATCTCAGTCTCAAAACTGGTCTGCAGCAGTGAACTGTACTAATTCATCTGATCTCAGTCAGTCAGTGTTGCAACCAAACGTAGCGTCGGACGGCTGGCATCATCAGCGGAACAAGTCATCGTCGTTCCGTGTCGTTAGTTTGTTAGATCGAAAGTCGGCGATGAAAGCGGCTCGTCAGAGGTTACCAGATGGAAACAGCAGCGACGAGGAGCCGACTAACGACGAAGATGATGTGGCGGAAGCTAAGCGACTTGCTCGGCTGCTGCTCATCATGTCTGGGCCGCCCCTTCAACCCGATAATTCACCATCAAAAATGAAGTTCTTGCAGCAGTTTGGACTGGTGACCAGCAGTGCTCGAGCAGGTGAGAGCAGTATTGTGTTACTTGTGCAGCTACGTCAGCATCGCCTATGTTGAGTATTCCTATAGTATCCAGTATACCACGTCTTGTTTGTTAGTTCTTTGCGGGCAGGGGTCCAGCCTACTCTGGACCACAGCGCTGAGACATTTATATCGGTCCAATTTGCTAGCCCAGGGAGAGGAGGTAGGTGTGTGCATTGCATGTGTGCATTGTGTAGGGAGGAGGGAGGAACAATAGGCGTGAGCAGCCTGTAAGGTATTTCTAAGCATGTCTCTACTAGGCGTGGCCTACTGTCTGGCTAAGCCCGGACTGGCACTTATTCAGTGCCTGCTTTGACTACCACTTATTTAGCGCCTGGTCACCGGACTGACACTTCTTCAAAGCCTAGCCAGTGGACTTAGCCACATCTGTCTGCTTCGGCTCTCACGTCAGCGCGGCTGACACGTTGACGCTGTTAATCAAGGCATCAGCAATGGTCACAGTTTATAGAGGACACCGTCGAACCCTCTTACTTGCCCATGATTAACTCCCTGTTCATCACGTGCATAGGAATTATCAGAAATAATTCATACACCACGGCTCATAATGATATAAAAATTACAGTAAAATCAAAGTAAGCCTTATTTGTATAGTACTTTATTATGAGCTGCTTATATCTGAGTTGCCCAGGTGTGACACATGTTAATCAGGATCACAGTTTTACTTGCCACCCACACATTTATCTACAAGTGGAATGACCCATACATGCCTTTACTTCCCATTGTGTAGGAAGTTAGTGGTCTGCATAACCAGTAGTTCGTAACTGAATCTTGGCCACCATCACTGAGGTTACTGACCCACACTTTTTTTCATGTGTGGTTCAAGTCATTACAGCTAGCAGTTCCATGAGTGGATGGTATTGTGCGTACTTTAATTTAATCACTGATTGCAAGCATACGTGCATCATCAGTTACAGTTGCTGAATGTTAAGTAATGTGCATCATATTGTAACTGAATTATCTTTTACTGTTTGTAGCAAAAGGTATCATGAGACAAGCATTCAAATGGTCTTGTATATATTTGTAGTTATGAGGAGCGTTTTCTGTTTTAAGGAATTAATTGAGTAGATAGGCACATTTGTGGATACACTATTGCCATAGCTGGTTGTTCTTACGTTAAAATGCAACAAATTGTGTGTATTTGTGTTGCATTAGTTACAACGAGTACTTGATGTTTTCATTCCCTTGCAGTAGTCAGTGTCCGAGCAATAATATGACTTTTGAGGATAAGAGGGAAGATTATCAGAACTTTATTGTTTACAGGAGTTGTGCACAATGATAGGCACACACAAGAAGTTTTTGCAGTTGACTGTTGGTTTTGGTTTACACCCTGTCCAAAGGCTGTGGATAAATGGCAACAGTTGTAGAGCAATGTGTCCACATCCTTGAGTCTTGATGCTGGTGTTAATGTACCAATAGATCAACATCCTATTGCCTTCAGTGCTTTGACACGGTTGGTTGGGCATCAGGAAGAGAATCTGACGTGTAATAATTGAGTGATAAGGTGCTGGTAGGGTTATCTGTATAGTGCAAGGTGCAAATGATTTGTATGTGGTCCAGCTGATGCCACTGCCACCCCATCATCTCTTCCTTCATTAATGTCCAGAATGGTTCTGCCTTTCTGGTGCTGGTTTACCCAGGTTGTCCAAGAAAAAAGGTCATTAAATGGGTATTTAGTCTTTTCCTTTGCCACAAAGTTTGTGCTTGTGTGTTTTAGTGAAAAAGGCAGAAAAAAGACTATACATGTATTAATCAGAGAATTCATGCTGCTGATAAAAAATTTTTTTAGCAATGTTGTGAATGCTGTAGTTATGGACAAACTATTGTTATATTTTTCATTCGCTTGGTGCCGTAACAATGGGTGTTGTTTAATGATTGCAGACATTGAGTTTGAGCACCGTTGTAAGCGTCGTAGAATTCTGCGTGAGCCAAGCATAAGCCCAGTTGCTGTAGATAACAGCCGTGAATCTGACATTGGCTTGACGTATCCGTCGCATTCGTCTCCTCTGCGTGATGTGTCGGGTGTCAGTGGAAAGGAACTGCTGTTACAAGCAGTCTTTCTTTCTTTACATGGACTTCAACCTTGTGATCCTCATTTGAAACAAAGTAAGCTTCAGCAAGAAATGCATAGGAGTCTTCTTTAACAAGTGTAGTATGAATGCAGGTTCATTATGAATAAAAAAGATGTAACTGTTAAAGACTGACTGCAGAACCAGTAGTTATTTGTTGTACAAATACGGTGTTACGTATGGTAGTATGGTAATCTATATATTAAAAGAGGCGCTGACCGTTGGGTGTCTATTGGATGGACAGTCGGTCGCGCGCGGTAAGCTTGCGGCAGGCACTGTCGGCGAACTGCAGGCCGAAATAGACGGCTCAGGCAGTGGCGGCTGGGGCGTGGCTTAAGAGGCACACGGGTCTAGCAAGGCTGGGCAGACGAACGGGCGGGAAGACAGGCAAGCCGACGGCCCAAATCGAGCCAAAAGCGCGATTTTGGCTCGTACCAGTAATAACAATAATAATAATGCAGATATTTCTAACATGCACAGTCAGCATAATAAATAGTAATTGCAATTATTGTCAAGCCTGAATGAAAACGGAAATTGTGGCATCGCTGTGTGCTTTGTCTGTTCAGTTTCTGTAAAGTGTTCTTAATTTTTTAAAAATAATAGTGTGGCACTTTAATAGTATTTGTTTATGATAATCATAATGTTGTTGAGTTTGGTATTTGCAATATTATTACTATTTTGCAAGCCTCATATAGAATCTTCAGTCTGCCTCTGAATTTCGTCAACTAACAGAAGTCCACAGTGGTTTCGATAAAGTTTGTTTTTATACTTGCCAGAGTTATTACTGATGGCTATAGTTTGCTTTGGTGTGTAATTTGTGTTAGATTGCTGTGTTTTATGTGCAGAACTGGAACTGTCTGAGAATCACAACAAGCCAGATCAGAAGCGACTGTTGACTGATCTATTAGTTCATATCAGCAGCACGTACAGTCATGATACAGACATTGTAGTCACACCGGCTGCTGAGGAGACTTCTGAGTTGACCGAGCCAGCCGAAAGTCGGCAGTTGGAGTGTGTCGCTGAAGGACACGTGTCAGTGGGTTTGTCCTCTGGTTCCAGGCCGTGTTCCAATTACCATGATCAGCGGTCATCTCTCACCGACGTATATAGCACTGGCAATAAAGCTGGTAGGTTATGATGCTTTTTACCACTACTTTCTACTGCAGATAAAGTTGCTAGTGTCACACACCATATACTTAATAGTCATTTTCAGTCTGCAGGTCGACTCCTCTGAGTCGACCTAATAAAGTGGGTCTCAGATGTCCGTACGTCCGTCCATCCGTCCACAACAAGTTTCTTCGATTTCAATGAAATTCGGTACGTAGGTAGAGGTCGATGAGTGATGCATGACGATATGCAGTATGACCCAATCCGAGGTCAAGGTCACGAGTCCTTGAAAGTCGGAAATCCGGTCATTTTCAGAGGCTGTCTCCTCCACCATTCATAATGGGGCTGGCAAATGACCACGAATTCATAAATTAGGGGGCAATACCTAAAGCTTATCGGGGCTGGATTTTTAATTTTTGTCCTAGTTTTTGTATCATTTAACTTTGAAGTTGGCAGTAAGTAGGAGTCGACCGCCTGTCCCGTACGGGGCTAATTTATTGTATTTAACTTGTCGAAACCAGCAAACTTGTTACTGTGACGCTAATGGTAACCACTTAATATTCAGTAAGTTGGCCTTGTATTTTATGTACTACATTTGCTTATTCAGTTGAGCATATACACACATATATTACAGTATATTACAGAGTTGGAAAATGTCTAGATATTTTCAAAAAATATTGTAAATGTTAGATATTTTTTATATTTTCCATATATATGTAACATATCCACGGTGTTAACCACCGTTGTCAGTGCTTTTGGTAATTGTTTGAAAGCTAATTTGATGTCTGGTAATTTATGACAGATTTTCTTACTAAAATAAATATTGTTTGCTCTTCTTAATCTTCCTTATGTAAATAAACAAAAACATGAAAATTTATAATTTTTGAATGGACCCTTAGAATACTATTTCTGCTCTCCATTTGCTGTGTAGCACCAATATTTATGGTCACTACACGTTTGATTTGGTAGATTTGGGATTGCTATGACATAGCTTTTTTACCTTTCCTGGTGCTAAACCAACGTTGTCAAAGCAATGAAAAAAGGAATAGAGATCCTTTATGGTCTTCAGTGTTAAGCATCTATTGCATTCGTTTAGCATTGGTTATGTGCAACTTTTTCTACAGTACGGGACTTGGCCGCCGGTGACAATGGCAGTATTGACAAGCTGTCCAGTAATGTGGTTGATATGACGTCGCCGCCGCCTTCCGCATTTAGCTTGCTTGGCGCTGAGTCTTCGTCAACTCCAGCATGCGCCGTGCTGCCTCCGTTCCACACAGAACTGCCAGTCAGCGACGGTTTGATGTGTGGAAATGTTCATCGGTCGTTTCAGTGGCCCGGGGTTGATGCTGTTATGGAATCGTATCAGCTCTATCTGGAAGGTAGTGTGTCGTTGGTGTGTGTGATATACATATATGTTGATGCTTAGTTTCCTAGTCTCAGTTGTCAAAGTTGCTCATTGTTCAGCTTAGTACTGGGTTGGGTAACATAAACCATGAGCTGGGTAACTCAGCCTGTTTATTCCTCTGTGGATAGGGGAGCCATGAGTCCCAGTGAAAGCTTGGATATGAACAGATACAATGTGTGGCTACAGTCAGATCATTGACCATGTCCTGCTAGTCCCTGTGGCTTGAAAAGGATTTTCCTGTGTATACATTTCTGTGTGTACATATGCAGTTTGTATTTTATTAGATCGACTCTTTAACAAGAGTCGACCTAATAAAGCCGGTCTCAAATGTCCGTCTGTCGGTACATACGTTTATGTGTGTACGTCCGTACATCCGTCCACAAAAAGTTTCTTTGATTTCAATGAAATTTGGCATGTAGGTAGAGGTCGATGCGTGATGCACGACGGTATGCAGTATAACCAGATCCAAGGACAAGGTCACGAGCCCTTCAAAGTTGGAAATCTGGCCGTTTTCAAAAGCTATCTCCTCTGCCATTTACAATTGGAACAGGCAACTAGCCATGGATTCTTAAACTAGGGCACAATATCTACATTTGATCAGGCCAGATTTTTGATATTTTTCGTAGTTTTTGTGTCACGTGACTTTGAAGTCGGCAGAAATGTCAGTTGTGAAGAGTCGACCATCAGTCCTGCACGGGGCTAATTTATTTTTCTGGTGCATCCATTGTGTGTGTGTGTGTGTGTGTGTCAGAATGAGAAACAATTGTTGAGTTATTTAGTAATTTATATGACGGTGAAAACGTGTATTTAGAGCAAGCTTTGGAGAAACAGCTGCTGGTGGAACAGTGTCAGCGTGTTAAACAGCGAAACACAGAGCTTGCAGTCAGCGCCGAGCAGCTCTCTTCACAGTTATCGGTATTCACGACTAAATATTACTGAAATGATTCTTTTGTTTATTAATAAGTTGACAGAATGCAACTACTAGTTACTAGCAAAAAGAATTATAAGTAAAACAGTCTAAGAAAGAGTAGGATAATAGCAGTTTACATTGAATAGTAATATTTTAGACCTAATATTGAACCATGCAACTAACAATAAAAGTCACAATAGCAGTTTTTAAACGAGATTCTTGTGATAAAATTGTGCCAGCTTGAGACAGTAGTCTATTATGGCATCTCTGAAATCTGTAGGTCTTGAAGTTATGCTTTTAATGACTTGTGTTAGTAAACATTTATTTAGTATCGTCACAGTGTTGCATTATTAGTGCACAAACTAATCCTATCTACCTTTGTCGTGTTGTAAATGCTGTTTTTCAGGTGCGCCTAGCTTACCCAGCCCACCTAAGTTTTCTTCTCAAGTTGTTCCTGAAGAAAATCTTTGGAAACGGATGGCACATGTTTTATAGGCTAGATGGCCTTCCTGTCACCCAATTTCAGCTGCCATTTGTCTCAAAAATGTTGATGCCATAGACTGCTCGGTGTATTTTATTTACACGTGTAAATGAATGAATGTTTTTTTCTGGTACCAATTTCTTTGGTCGTCCGGCATAAAGTGCCATTAAACAAATGGGTTGTTCAAAGATGTGCTGGATGATAGAATAGATAACTTAGAAGTATATTCGATTCACAGTTATAGCGGTTTGTGTTTGCCATCCAGCAAATCTGGCCAAATATGAAACGTTAATTGGCCATGAAACTGCCCACAGAGTTATGGCATCTGAAAATTTCGTAAGAATAGTGCAAAGGATACGCTTCTGCAGTGTGTTATTATTAAATTGCCAAATGTAACACTTGGCGTGTCTTACGAATGGGCAGAGACATGACAACAGCCAAAACTGCTAGCGATTGCAAGTGCCGTAAGTGCGAGTCATTAGTTGGAGCAAAGCTCTAGTTTCCTAAATTTTATAAAATTTACACTTTAACACTACGGTCTACACCTCCCAATCAGATTTCAGACTTTCAGTGCAAAAAAAACCCCCAGAAAATCTGACCTCTGAATAAAATCAGTACCAGTGTTTACTCTGTGGGCAGTTTTTCGGTAAAAATGTACATCTCATCGATTGCATATATTTATGCAGCTAGAAAAAATATGGAGTTGTGTGGTGAACAGGAACTGGTACATAGCAGACAGGAGCTGGTTGATGATCGGTCTCACTTACAGACGGCAATAGACAACCTCAAGTGCTGTTTCCGGTTAATACAATGATTGTCAACATGCTGTGCTGTTTGTTTCATGCAGTAAAGTGGCACCAATGGATAAACACTACCACTGTCTCAGCATTATGTGTAGTCGGCCGCGGGACGACGTCGAGCTGCTGTGTTAATTTATCCGCATTTGTTGAGTAGCTTGGAGACTGTGTTGTTGGACTCGGTGTGTGACTGGTATGCCACATCAGCCAATCATGGCTGTTTCTATTTAAGCCTCTTTGTTGAGACTGTAGCTATGTGTCTTTAGTTAACGGCTTTCATCGCAACTTGTTGGTCGTTTATACATTTCTGTTGATAGAAGCCGTTGTACGCAGTAAACATGCATTAGCTGTCAACTCTTGTCTGATTTTCACTCGACATATTGTATATTGCACTTCCTATTAGGATTTATTGATGAATTCCCACTCCAGTTTACTTTTCAGTTCTGATTGACATGTCTGGTCTTTGTAGTTATTGTCTCTGACATATAGGTAGGAGAATGTTTGTTGTCGATTGGAACTGGTGGTAATGTCCGAGCTGCAATTTACTCATTACACCATGATTTTGATCTGCCATGACGATACTGGTCAAAAATAAACCATTTTCAGATTAACCAAGGTCACTGTGCATCCTGCCACAAAAAGTGGGGCCTTGCAACAAGTGTCAGTGTGGCACACGTCAAACAATGTTTCATATTGTCAACAGCTGCCCACAGACCAAGCTGGAGGGTGGCCTACCACAGCTTAATTTGGCTGAAGGTGCCACCGTTTAATGATTGATGTCACATGGCTCGATATGCACACGATAACAACAACAACTGTGATTTCGATGTCAAGTGTCCGCTTGTGAAAAGTATGTTGGTGTTGAAAGTCCCATTTAGAATACTTTGCTTCCTTTGTCATCATATGCTAAGATTGGTATTGATACGTTCATGAAAGGACATTGATAACACAACAGTAACTGGAAGATAAGAGTGTATTATGTACTGCTGTTGCTATCTCCATATTGACCTTCTTCACGCATATGTACCAGTTTAGTGGTGAACCTTGTTTTTCCGGTTGCTCATTGATCCTTACAGATGATTGATGCAAAACTTTTTAATGACCAGATGCCATTGTTGAAGTAAATTTTAATGACGTAAATTTCGTTCATCTTATGGGATAATGATTGTCCTAATTGTTACAGTGTTACAGTATTTTGTCTTCACGACTTTTCATGATCTCAAAGTCACTGTTATTATTGCACATGGCAACATAGTATTGAATGTATTTTATGGGACCATTTATATGATGCTTTAAAGGCAGAATTTTTTATGGGAGCATGGCTTTTTTGTACATTATACATGTGCATGCACAGTTCTAGCATATCTATACTGTGTTTCAAAAAAAACCAATACACTTGACATTTGATTATAACTTCGGCAATCAGACCGATTTTCAAAATTCTTTAACTGTCAGATTCCTGAGGAAATTTTGTATGCACACATGTCAAGATTCATTGTCCACCTCACCTTAAGTATGTTTCTACACTACCCTGTGAAATTTGATAATCAGTTGCTGCCAATTTCAATGGCCTGTTGCATGTGAGACCTCAGAATTTATCTTGAAAGGTACAAGGCCGCCTTAATAGCTCAAGTCTGAATCCTATGACTGTAAAATCTGGAAGACAGTGCAGCAGTGCTAAGAAGAGGATCTGTGATGTGAACGAACTGAAGCAGTAGATGATTGACGTGTAACGTGGACTGCAGCAGACATCATTGATGACGTTAGCACCAGTGAATGGCGTAAACATCTGCCAGCTTGTGTTTGTATCAGAGATGGACGTGTCCAGACTTGCTTTAACTTTCTGACTATTATTCAGGTAGTTTGACAGCAGTAGGTATTAATTACAACACTAATGTCTCCCGATAATGCTGAAGTCATCTTTTGCATAAACTTTACGTTTGTCATCAAATCATATTCCGAATGTTCTTGCATTATATGCATTCTATGCTTCATATCATCATCATCATTGTCGCCTGGTCGAGGACCGTCGCGCCGCTCCGTGACCTTTGGCAACCTCAGCAGACCATAGCGTTGACAGGGGTATTCCGGCATCTTCGCGAACTTGATCCGCCCAGGTATGTCGAGGTCTGCCTGGACGATGACTCCAGCTCAGATCCGGTCTCCTGCCTTCTTTTGTGTCGACTGCCAGTCGCAGTGCAGCGTTTGCAGGGACTGCTGGATCGAGCCGTGCGATGTGGCCGAAAATGCCAAATGGACAGGCGCTGGCGTCTCAGGTATTGATTGATCGTCGTCAGCCCGGTGGATTCTCGCACTGACATGTTTGTGACATGGTCGGACCAGTGAATGTTAAGCAGCTGTCGGCTGTCGCTGACATGTCATGTGGAACGACTCCAGTTTCTGCAGATCTGCCGAGGTCAGAGTCCATATGCTTCATATGCTGCACAAAAATTATGTAAATCATCACTGTTGAATTTTTTTGTAGCATTTATCATCTAAATATGTTAAGCTTGAAGTAAAACTGATTAATTTTGATGGTATGAGTAAACGTTCAGCCATTATTTTTGATTTTTATCCACACATGCCGATAGGCAAGATGTGGATATATCAGTTACTATTTGTTTTTGTGTGTTTTTTACGGTTACGGATTTCTCTGTCAAGGATAAAGCTAGCTGCATCACATTTTGCTCGGCGGTTCATCAGCATACAAGGCAGGGAATCTCACATTTTGGGGAACTTTGCTCGCCCAGAAGCCCAAAATCAGACTAATCAGCCAGTGCACGGGCCACACCCAGCCGCATGTAAACATTACCACAGAGCTGCGTTGACGTAAACGTCATGCTAGAGATGCACCGTTCGTGAAATCGCGTGGCGTCTGGACGTAGGATTGGCATGTGTGGATATACGTCCGTGATGTACATCCATCCCCGAAGACAGACGTACTTGTTGAATTTTGCAAGGTAGTATAGCAATGCACTTAAGGTGAGATGGAATACCCTTCAATAGTTATATAGAGAGTTTCCTCAGGAATCTGTCAGTGAAAGAATTTTGAAAATCGGTCTACATTTGCTGAAGTTATGATCAAAAGTTTACTGTATTTTTGTTTGGTTTTTTAATCATGGTGTATATCAGTAGATATGTCAGTCATTTGTTGTAGGTAAAAACCTGGTTATAGCTTAATCTATGTCAGGTTTACATACATTTCTTCTATTCTAGTCTCCCTGTTGGCTTTAATGTAGCCCAGGTTATGACACATCTTGTAAAGGTCTGTTTCAGAAAAGCTTTGCCGAAGCATCAGTGTACAGACAGGATGCCATTCCTATCACCAGTCTGCTGTTTTAAGACACTGGCAGTAAAGGAATACTAAACTTTCCACAAACCAAGAAAATCTGAAGTATTTAAGGTAGAGAAATGATAAGTTTGGAAGATGCTTAGATGAGAGGAATTAAGTAAATGGTGTTGTTTTCCCCTCATAGTTTGAAGTTCAACTTAGACACTAGACATGTTCATATGAACAAGTTCTTGTTAGAGCTGATTGCAGCTATTGCAATCGGTTTACAATGTTTTATAATGATGTGACATTTGAACATGTCTTTGCATCACGTGAACAGTAAAGAACAGTTGCTGAGTGTTGTTAGTAGAGAATCGTTATGCTTCTATAGATTGTATTCCATTATTACTTTGGACAAGCAACTGGCAAAGATATGGAATTAAGGATTTTTGAATATCAGAAACCGTACAAGATGAAGATCAAGCAATAATGAAACCAGGTGCATAGTACCAGTTGAAGATTTTTTGGGAATGACTGTCATTACAATGTTTGTATATACTGTGTATGGTTTAGGTCATACTTTTGTACACAGTGTACAATTGTATTTTCACTGCAAGTGTTGGTAAATGATGACATACAACTGTACACGTTTTATGTTGTTTCTGTCGTGCAGTAAATGTTACTAAGAAATGTCGTTAACATGTGCATACGTTGTACAGATGTGCTAACTGTACTATTTTTCAAAATATCATTAACTCTGAGGCCGAACTGCATCTATATATGTTCCTTTAGGGTACATCTATGTAGCTGAAGTCCGCTTAAATTCATGCATATTCCTGAATGTATTAATTACTTATGTATCTTCAGCTGCTGTCTGCAGTTTGGCCTCAAAAGGTTAAGAATAGAATGTGTCCAAAAACCTACAAAATGCCATACCAGTACAAGGGTCATAATCCAAGTGTGACACAAATCATCAGCATGAATACCTGACCTGTGCTTACGATTTGAGATTTAGTCAACACAGTGTGCATTAACATATTAACATTATTATTAGGTTGACTCCTCCTAGTCAACCTAATAAAGTGGGTCTCAAATGTCCGCCCGTCTGTACAAATAGTTTCTTTGATTTCCATGAGTATGTAGGTAGAGGTCGATGAGTGATGCATGACGGTATGCAGTATGACCCGATCCAAGATCAACGTCAAGGTCATGAACCCTTGAAAGTCGGAAATTCAGCCATTTTCAAAGGCTATCTCCTCCTCCATTGATAATGGGGGCTGGCAAATAACCACGGATTTTTAAATTATTGCACTATGCCTAAAGCTTATCGGGGCTGGATTTTTGTATTTTTGTCATAGTCTGTGACTTTGAAGTTGGCAGTAAGTAGGAGTCGACCGCCAGTCCCATCCGGGGCTAATTTTTATTGTTGTTAGCAATAAGCAATTTATTTGGATGATTTTTTTTACAATTCAGGTTCGAGAAATTGAGGCCTAAGATGTTTTGTGTCTGTTGCCACCCTGTAAAATAGTAAAACCAAACGTCTTCTAAATTACACTGAAGGATTTGGCTATGCAACGCAATGCATCCAGTGTGAGCGAATCTTTAGCCTATATGACCGTCAAGTAAATGAGCAGTACAAGGTCCACTGATCATTAGATGTGCCGTAATTTGAATATTGTGCATGTACAGTTACTGTCCCGCCTAATGGGCCAGTATTCTTTTGCCCGCTGACGTCTGTCGTCGTCGTCTGTGTTGTCGTATATAACGCCGTCGGGCAGGTCGGCGGTCGGGCGGCCGACAATGCATGGCTAGCCAGTACGGTTACGTCCCGTTAGGGCCAGACCTTATTATATGATTGGTTTGCTGGAGCAACATTACTGTCAGTAGTCTACAGGTAGCCCTAGGGTGTAGGTATGTGTTGTTCAAGCCATAAGCCTTTCAGTTCCACACAACTGATGGTGTGAAGCTCGTCACATTCTTATTCTGCTGTCACATCCGCACTGCAGGTAACCGTATACGTCTCGCAATTTGGATAATCCACAACTAACTTTCCAAGAAGACTTACGTATTCTGTATCTCCAGCAGATGCAATGTAACTAGTTCCAGAGCTATTCCGGCATCTTGACACTAGAGCAGAAGGACAATTGAATAGCTTGATTCTCAGATCCAAGGACTACAGCACTGATAATTATGGCAATACTTCGGCAGCTTTAAACCAAATATACATTACCGGTACATATTGATAAGCTTGATGATGAGTAATTTCTTTACTAGAGGAGTAGAGGTATTGTTAGTATAAATTGCAAAAATGTAACAATAGAAAGTATTTTGCTGAAAAAATTGCCAATTTCTGGGACTTATTACAATCCTTGGTAGTTGAAAAAACCATCAATTAGTTTGTTTTAAGATGCGTTTAGCTGTAGATAAATTTTAGCTGTGGTCTAGCCAAGATGTTCTGTATAATTTAAAGCACCATTCTTGGGAACCAGAGAGGGTAGAGGGAAAGGTCTGGTACCGTGGGTGGTAGGTCCCCTGGTGCCTCTATTGGGTTTTACCGAAGAGTAGCCTTCCAAAGCCAGACCGACACAGAAAAGATATTATACTGTTTTTAATGTTATGCAACTGCCTGTGCCCATAGTACGCATACGATATGAATCATCTGCAAATTCTTTTCCGCACATCATTTACCACAACCGAGAATATTTAATTTGGCGGTTGTGTTTGTGTACAAACTACAAATACAATCAATTTTGGACTTATTATCTTTATTTCTATTTTGGTGTTAACGGAAACGCTGTTCAATGGGGATCCACGGTTTGGCTAAAGTAATTGGTGACTACGCACCGTCAGCAGTCAAAGAGAACGAAATCAAAAATTATTTTGGTCAGTACAATTTGCCCAACTTCCTTTCTTCATCAGTGATAGCGGTAGGTCGCCGATCTACCTAAACTGCGTTCAAAAATAGTTAGAGGTAGATCGCCGGTCTGATATATTTCATTCACCAGATGGCGATACTTAACGCCACTAAACTATTACTGCTAACAAATCAAACTAAACTGACCCTAACCGTAACACTAAACCTAACCGACACAGTAACCGTAAATGACCGGGGGTAAAATGCGGATGTGCGGATGTTGTAACGGGTAATTTGCGGATGTTGCTGCGGATAAACATCCGCAAATTACCCTGTATAACATCCGCAAAATACTCGTGTCTGATCAATGACG
>Ga0209780_1000305_pt1 | contig 24753 bp, 23 predicted proteins | sample WorMetexBAHAMAS2_FD_187384 | JGI IMG/M metagenome (GOLD analysis project Ga0209780, IMG submission 187384) | Marine gutless worms symbiont microbial communities from Max Planck institute for Marine Microbiology, Germany - Inanidrilus exumae... | ecosystem: Host-associated > Annelida > Digestive...
GTTGGGACTGCTCAACCAGGACTCGAGTTGCAATCCATCTGGATTATCAACCGAGAGCGAATTACCTAATGGGCAACTTTGTCCAACTTTTTAGGAACAGAATTAGGGCAGGGCGCGTTTAATCTAGCGATCTCGCCTGTATCTCCGCATTACCCGTATAAGTTCTATTGTAGGGTGGGCAAAGTGTGTTTTTAGCGTGCCCACCAGCCCCGACTACAAAAAAGCTTAACTTAATGGCATTGGCGTTTAAATTACGCTGTCACCGACCAGAATGAATGTCGGCACAGATTCCATAAGTATCTATATTAGCGATTTCGCCTGTATCTCCGCATTACCGGTATAAGTAGCAGGCATTAGCTCAAGTAAGCGCGTTTTCTCACATTCTGGAATCGGCAAATCGGCAATAAATGTCTGTAAACCTTGTTGATTAATCCCACCTCCTCGCGTCAACCCTTTTAATTTCTCATAAGCTTGCGAGACACCATAACGGCGCATCACCGTTTGAATAGGCTCCGCCAGCACTTCCCAGTTTTGACTTAAATCTGCCTCAATTATTGAACGATTGACTTCTAATTTTCCGATACCTTTGAGACAAGATTCATAAGCGATCAAGCTATGTGCCATGCCCACACCCAGGTTGCGTAATACGGTAGAATCCGTTAAATCTCGCTGCCAGCGAGAAATGGGCAATTTGGCGGCTAAATGTTGAAATAAGGCATTCGCTATCCCTAAATTGCCTTCAGCATTTTCAAAATCAATCGGATTTACTTTGTGCGGCATAGTAGAAGAGCCAATTTCTCCTGCAATGGTTTTTTGCTTGAAATAGCCCAATGAGATATAACTCCAAGTATCACGGCAATAATCTATTAGCACGGTATTAAAACGGGCGATGGCATCGAATAATTCCGCCATATGATCATGTGGCTCAATTTGAGTCGTATAAGGATTCCATTCTAATCCCAGTTGAGCGACAAATTGTTGTGCCAAGTTCGCCCAATCCAACTTGGGATAGGCGGCTAAATGAGCATTATAATTCCCCACGGCACCGTTGAATTTTCCCATTAAGGCGACTTTTGCCACCTGTTTTTGCTGGCGTTGCAAGCGATAGACGATATTCGCGATTTCTTTACCCAAAGTTGTCGGAGAAGCCGGTTGCCCGTGGGTGCGTGATAGCATAGGAATGTCGGCATATTGTTTTGCCAATGTTGTGAGTGCCGTTATTACCGCCCTCATTTTTGGCACGATGATCTCGCTACGGGCTTCAGCTAGCATTAATGCGTAAGCTAAATTATTGATGTCTTCCGAAGTACAAGCAAAATGAATAAATTCATTGACTGCCATTAATTCTGGATGATCAGCGAATTTTTCCCGGATAAAATATTCCACCGCTTTGACATCGTGATTAGTGGTGCGCTCAATTTGTTTCACCCGTTGTGCGTCTTCCACCGATAAATTATCAGCCAAAGCGTTTAACAAAGCCTGAGCGTCGCTGCTAAACCTTGGAATTTCAACAATATCCGGCTGGGCGGAGAGAAATTGCAGCCAGCGTATTTCGACCAAGACTCGATAACGAATTAAAGCAAATTCACTGAAAATGGCTCGTAATGCTTGGGTTTTCGCGGCATAACGTCCATCAATGGGAGAAATCGCGGTGAGAGCGGAAAGTTCCATATATGTGTTCTTTCTATTGTTTGGCTGGTTGGTTTTTTTTGGATTGATTTAACAATGTGACAGGAATGCGAAAAGTCGTTTTTTCTACTTCACCTGGCATGGTTTTAATCGTCGCCAGACCAAAATTAGACAAGCCTTGCACCACTTCTTCTACTAAAATGTCAGGCGCAGAGGCACCCGCAGTCACGCCCACATTGGGTTTGTCGGCAAACCACTCTGCTTGTAAATCATCAGCATTTTCAATCAAATAGGATTTTACCCCTGCCATGGTACCCACTTCTTGCAAGCGATTAGAATTAGAACTATTATGGGCACCTACAACTATTAACACGTCAACTTCGGTGGCGAGTTTACGTACCGCATTTTGACGGTTTTGGGTGGCATAACAAATATCGCTTAAGGCAGGACCTTGAATTTTCGGAAAACGCGCCGTTAAAGCTTTGATGATATCGCGAGTATCGTCAACACTCAAGGTTGTTTGCGTGACATAAGCGACACGCTCTGGCTCTTTCACTGTTAATGCCATCACTTCTTCTGGGCTACATAATACGTGTACGACTCCGTCGAGATTGCCGCGTGTGCCTTCTACTTCTGGGTGTCCAGCATGACCTATAATAATAATTTCAAAACCTTTTTGGGCATAACGTTGCGCTTGGGAGTGGACTTTTGTAACCAACGGGCAAGTGGCATCAATGACTTGTAATTTGCGTTGTTTGGCATTTTTTACAACGGCTGTTGCAACACCATGAGCGCTAAAAATACAGAGGGCACCGACTGGCACTTCGTCTAGCGTTTCCACAAACACAGCCCCTCGTTTTTTTAAATCTTCTACTACATAAGGATTGTGAACAATTTCATGTAATACATAAATGGGGGAGTTGTAAATTTCAAGCGCACGTTCAACGATTTCTATGGCACGTACTACTCCCGCGCAAAATCCACGCGGCTGAGCTAATATAATATCCATTTTTTTTCTGTTTAGTTTAATGCAAAAAAACTACCTAACTAAATCAGTACCTTTGTTGTTTCGGGAATGAGGAACGAATTCCCGAAACAGCGGCCCGAAATACAAGTTCAAAAAAAGCTAAAATTATGCCGGTGCTGAGTATAACTCGCTTAAGGATTTCAAGATTTTTCTCCAATAGCCGACACCTTCGTCATATCTGCCAATACCTCCGCAACATGATAAACTTTCACCGAACTATTTAAGCGCTTTAGGCGCCCGGCAATATTCAATAAACAACCCATATCTCCCCCGACTAGCACTTCCGCCCCAGTTGCTTGAATATTAGCCACTTTGTCGGATACTATATGAGCCGAAATTTCGGGATATTTAACGCAAAACGTCCCACCAAATCCACAACAAACTTCGGCTTCCGCCATTTCTCTCAATTTTAATCCTCGTACTTTTTCCAATAATTGTCGTGGTTGTGCTTGAATGCCCAATTCGCGCAAACCAGAACAGGCATCGTGGTACGTCACAGTTTTCTCAAAACTGGCATCTATTGTTGTGACGCCACAGACGTCGGTCAAAAAGCTGACCAATTCATAACAACGCTCAGCAAAAGCCTGTGCCTTGGCTTGCCATTGGGCATCATTTTGAAATAATTCGGGATAATGCTGTTTGAGCATTCCAGCACATGAGCCAGACGGTGCGATAATATAATCAAATTCATTAAAATTCTCAATCACTTGTTTTGCAATCGCACGACTATTTTTCAAATCACCGTTATTATAGGCGGGTTGCCCGCAACAAGTTTGGGCGGTGGGCACTTGGACTTGGCAACCGGCTTTTTCTAGCAATTTGATAGTGGCAAAGCCGACGTTGGGGCGGAATAAGTCGACTAAACAGGTGATGAATAATCCCACGCGGGGTGAATTTCTTGGCATAATTTTCCTCGTTCCTATGTTAGCGCGTGGGTAGTATTGTAAAGGATGTCATCCAGCTTCAAAAAACCTGCTCACTATTACTCATTTTTCAATTGAACAAATTTTTTGAAAAAGCAATTCACTCTCCGTTGAAGACCTCTACGAGGTGCAACTGGAGTTCAGGATGGGCTGCCTCATCCGATTGGCGGCAACGTTCTAGCAAAACCCGCTTCACCTCCGTGAAGGGAAGCCACCGATGTAGCTCTTTATCGTCTAATCTTGCTAAAATATTTACCGCTGCATTCTGATCAGCCTGCATAACCGCCCCGCACCCCTTGATGCAGTGAAACGTATCCCCAGAGCCAATGCCATTAAGTTAAGCTCATGTAGGGTTGTTAAGCTCCGCGTATCCACCGAAATAATTTTTACGACTAATCAGGTGGATACGCTATCGCTTAATCCACCCTACATCTCTCCCGTCTTAATTAACGGCTTAACTTAATGGCATTGAAATGTAGGGTGCGTCCTACGCTGCCTAGCGTTGTGCTTATAAATGCCGCCGCTATCCCAAAATATCAGATACCGTTACCGAAATATGCGGGAGTTGAGAAGGTGTGATAACTTTATCACGACGCATAATGTGTATCAAAGTATAGTCTTGTGCTTGTGGATTCAAATAAACTTCAATACAGTCATCTTTTAAATTCACTATCCAATATTCAATAATGCCATAACGCGCATATAGCGGCTTTTTGACATTACGATCATAAGTCAATGTGCTATCGGACACTTCTATGAGCAACAAGACATCCTCTGGTGTGGGATGTTTTTCACTGTAAAAATGGGGTTCAGGACGCAATATCATCAAATCCGGTTGTGGCTCAGAATAATTTTTAAGTATTATCGGATTTTGTACACTAACAATTTCTGAATCTGCAACTTGTCTATTAAATAAATAGTTTAGTCGATTAACATGCCCGGCGTGCAAACTACCTATCGGACCCATTTCTATAATTTCTCCTTCAATTAATTCAACTCGTGTTTCTGGCGAAAACAGACCTATTTCGCCCATTTTGTGCCAATCTTCAACCGTAAAAAGATGGTTGCGGGGAAAAGCGTAAGCTTCTGGACGAGGACTCATCAGTAAACCTCCTAATCAGTTATAACCATAATAAATCCGTTTATTTCGTCAATCCGTTGTACTATCAGTATATTCCTTGTAGGAAATTGATTGCACAACTAAATCCATTGGGATTAATTTCAAACATGGGTACAAGATAAGAAATGACATCGGCGCAGAAACGGAGCGGGTAAATACCAACGCTCTAAAGGCATTGCAATGCTTCTGCACCTAAAGGAAATAGGCGTGTATAGCCAAACTATCAAGCAAATTTTAACGCGAGCTCACTCAAAAATCAAAAAAAACCTGTCACACACAAAAAACATTTGTTGTTTTTTTACTACTCTCCAATCCGCAATCACCTTCTTAAGGCGGTTTTGTTTTAAAGCTAGCGTAGGGCGCGCCCTACGCGAGAATGCCATTAAGTTAAGCTGTCAATCGAGCCGTTTTCCAAAACCAACGGCTCATCCTGTAGCCAGTTTCTAATATCAGTGTACAGTTGATTGACGCGCTGTAAGTAAATCTGCTTTTTGTCTTCAACAACTTCTGGCTGTTGTTCGGCAACTGCATTGCTCATAATAGCCTCGTTATGTGGTAAGTACTGTTCCTGACTCAGTACGTTTAAAATATTGTTCACCACATTATGTCATTGTGCAAGCCTTTCCCACGCCCGCGCGTTTCCACCAAAGGCGTCCTCGATATATCAGGGACGTTTGTTTAGTACAACTAATTGATAAATAAACGAATTTCAAACTACAATTGCTCCATTAGTTGTACTAATGATGGTATATTTGCAATCTCGCGGAGCGTGGGAACAATTTTTTTTGACATCAAGCATTTTTTAGACTGTATGTTAATCATAGGCTTGCGACATAATTAATACACAAATATTCTGTGATCTTAAACCTACAATATGAATGGTTAATTAAATTTATGAAAGATAAAATCTGTCTTAATCGAAGACAATTCCTTTTGGCCGGTGGAACCGCGATCATCCTATCGACTCTTCCGGGCATAGCAACCCCTATCTCTTTAGAGAAAAAGGACTATCCCAAAAAAAAGATCGCCACGCTCAGTTTACTAAAACCGGATGAACCCGTCAATTTTGAATATCCCCCAGAGGCTCATCCAGAACTCAGTGCCAATTTTATTGTCAAATTGGGAGAATTCGCCGGCGGCGGTGTTGGACCTCATCAAGATATTGTGGCTTTTAACTATTTTTGTACTCACATGGGAGGCCCATTACAGGGACAGTACAAAAAAGAACATAAGGCTATTGGCCCATGCCCATTTCATCTAACGACTTTTGACTTGACTAGGCACGGTATGGTCATTGCGGGTCATGCCACCGAAAGTTTGCCACAGATTGTTTTGGAAGTTGAAGGAGATGATATTTATGCAACCGGGGTTATGGGATTAATCTACGGACATCACACGAAAGGTAAATACAGATGAACAGAGTCCCGTTACCACCACCCAATGCTGAAATCTTTACCACAGCTTGTGACTACTGTATTGTCGCTTGTGGCTATAAGGTTTATCGTTGGCCGGTTGGCAGCAGAGAAGGCGGCCCCAAAGCACACCAGAATGCACTTGGTATAGATTTTCCCGCGAATATTATGAGTGGTCAATGGGTTAGCCCGAATAAACATAATATTGTTATGGTTAATGGCAAATCCCATCATATTCTCATTATGCCTGATGCTGATACCAAAGTGGTTAATGTCGATGGCAACCATAGTATTCGCGGAGGGACAATCGCCCAAAAGTGCTATAACCCGAAAACATTGACCAAAGATCGTTTGAAATATCCCATGTTGCGGGTTAATGGGAGTCTCAGACGTATTTCGTGGGAAATGGCTTTTGATATCATGGCTGAAGTCTCAAAACATGTCATTGACAAATATGGCAAAGAGGCTTGGGCTATGAAGATGTTTTCTTATCAGTTTTGGGAAAATACTTATGCCTTAACCAAATTGGCTTTGCGTTCCATTAGAACCGCCGCTTTTGCGGTACATGATCAGCCCACAGGGCATGGTTCTGATACGCCCGGACTTTCTGATGCGGGTATTGATCCTTTTTCCGCTGCTTATAAAGATTGGAAATCAGCAGATGTGCTTTTTATATCCGGTACTGATCCTTTTGAATCCAAAACGATTATTTTTACTGAGTGGATTATGAAGGGTATTCTGAATGGCATGAAAGTCATATTTGTTGTGCCCAGAAAAACCACTGGTGTTGCCTTTGGTGAAAAAATGGGTGGACTTTGGCTTGATATTATCCCAGGTACCGACACCATTTTGCAGATGGCTATGGCGAGGTATATTATTGAAAATGGTTGGGAAGATAGCGAATTTCTGTCAAAGTATATCAACAATCGCGCCGAGAGAGATTTAGAGGTATTTCAAGCAAACGGTTTCCAGGATTATAAACGCTGGATTCTCTCTTATAAGTATGCTGAATTGGAGCGAGCCTCTGAAATAACCGGTCTTTCTGTTGATAAAATCAAGCAAGCGGCGGAAATGATAGCCAAGCCTAACTCTGATGGCTCTCGCAAAAAGACTTCTTTCGGTATCGAAAAGGGTAATTATTGGTCGAACAATTATTTGAATACCGCCTCTTTCGCCTCTTTAGGACTGATTTGCGGAGCCGGTAATCGTCCGGGGCAAGTGATCTCTCGTTTTGGCGGACACCAGCGCGGTATGATGCCGGGTGGTAAATACCCTATCGAAGATGCCGTCGAAAAATTCCCGGGGAGAAAGATAAAAGCTATTGATCTTGATCGTTGGGTTGAAGCCGGTAAGGTTCGCTTTGCTTGGGTTGTGGGAACGACTTGGTTGCAGGCTATGGCTGGTTCTCAAGGGCTTAGGAAAAGTTTTGAGAAGATGACTCGTGATAATCCTTACCAAATTAGGCGCTTAGATAAGCTCCATGCCATTGAGATACTGAAAAAGCGTGTTGATAGCCAAGGTATGTTGGTGATTAATCAGGATATTTATCCCGTTGATCCGATTGGGACAGTAATTGCTGATATTGTTCTGCCGGCGGCTGGTTGGGGTGAGGAAAATTTTTCGCGTGCCAATGGTGAACGTCGAATCCGCTTATATTCTAAATTTAATGATGCCCCCGGTGAGGCTAAGCCCGATTGGTGGATTGCGGCCAAATTTGCCCAACGTATGGGCTTTTCTGGCTTTGACTGGAAAGACAGCAATGAGATATTTGAAGAAGCGGCTTGGTTTGGTAAGTCAAGAAGAACCAGTTATCTGCCTTTAGTTTGGTATGCGAAAGATCAGAGTAAACGTGGCCACGATTTGCTCCGGGAATATGGTACAACTGGCATTCAGGCACCGGTTCGTTATGAGGATGGTCAATTGATTGGTACCACACGTCTCCATGATTCAACTTTAAAGCTGGGCACTTCTTACAATTTGACGGGAAATAAGGCGAAATGGTTAACCGAATTTAAAACGAAAACTGGTCGTGCTAATTTGCTCAAGACGCCTTGGGAACTTTTTAGCGATTTTTATGAATTTATCAAACCAAAAGGTGATGAGTTATGGGTCACCAGTGGACGCATTAATGAATTTTGGCAGTCTGGTTTTGATGATCAACAAAGACGGCCTTATCTGAAGCAACGTTGGCCTGATAATTTTCTTGAGATTCATCCTGACGATGCCAAAGTGCGTGGTATTGAAAGCGGAGATATGTTGTTGATTGAATCTGATGAAGTGCCAATACAAGTCGGTGGTTTTACTCATAAAGATGCCGCAGTACGCGGCGTTGTGGATGATAGCTATTCCAAAGAAGCCGAAACACCTGATCTGATTATGCAATCTGTGACACCAGATCGTGGCTTTGAAAATGATGAGATGATGAGTGCTGAGGTGGAAAGTGATTTGTTGCTAGATAGTTTATCGACTAGGAGAAAAGAAACGAGAGAAAGTGGTGATCACTTTGATTTTAGTGATGGACTTGGTGAAGACAGCGGTTTAGGTATTCCTTGGTCAGATATTAAAGCCATGACTTTTACTGAGTTGAAAAAGAATGGCTATGTCAAGCTTACCAAGGCTAGTTTTAAGGCGGTTGCGATTGTCACGGATGCGATTCGTCCAAAGGTGGCTTTTACCTATTTTTTAATACCAAGCTCACCAGCCAATGCCGTTGCGCCTCGGATACTTGATCCTGTGAGTCAACGCTACCGTTACAAGTTAGGTAAAGGGCGGGTGCGGAAAATTGGGGAGTCTCCTTATAAAAAAGATTTAACACAGATGAGCTTGAAACCGCGTTCAATTATTTGAAGGAGAAAATTGATGAAAAAACAATTTGTAGTGCTTAGCACTTTTTTGTTGTTAGGTAGCGGTTGTAATCCATCATCTGTTGTCTCATCAGTTGATGATGCAATAGAGAAGGATGCGATACTCGATTCGTTTGATTCTAAGCCTGAGAAAAAAGACTTCAAGGATCAGAAGACTGTAGATGAGCGTTTTGAAAAACCGGATGAGTTATTATCTACGCTGGAATCCGAGGACAAGGAAGGAGAAAATAGTACCAATGCCGTTGGTAATAAGGATGATGCTGTTGAGCATCATCTATTGTTGCAGGATTAATTAAACTATTGCAGGCTCGCCTTGGGATAAATCCCAAGGCTAAAAGCTAAAGTCACCTAAAGGTGACTGAATTCAGTTTGTTAGTAGGCTTTAGCCTACTTTAGCTTTTAGCCTTGAAATTTATTTCAAGGCTTTCAGTTGGTTAGTAGGATTTAGCCTACTTTAGCTTTTAGCCTTGAAATTTATTTCAAGGCATCTTTCTTTAGCCTTATGTATCCGAAATTTATTTCAAGGCGGAATTATCTATAACAGCAGGAGTCAAAAAATAATGAAAAAATCGGCCACAACAGCCATTGCCGTTTTTACGCTGTTCACCACACCGGCATTAGCCAAATCCACTTTGGGTGGGATTGTATTCACTGACTTTTACGTTTTATCACAAAATAAGGAGAGCCGAGTTTACAGCACCGGAAATCCTAATGCAGAAAGTCGCACGGTGAGCCATGTAGAAGTACCTAATATGACTCGCTTGAGAGCGCGTTGGAGTAATGAGGATGAAGTCGGCATGTACATGGAATTGGGCATCGGGGGTAGCCAAGGCAGCACTGGCGTAAAACTTCGGCACGCTTATGGTACTTGGGATATTAGCCAAACTTGGCAATTGATGGGTGGTCATAGTACCTCACCTTTTTCTCCCTTATTTCCGTCACAAACTATCGGTAATAATGCTGATGAAAGCTTTAACATTGGCAAGGGCTATGGTGAAATTTCTTCAGGGCGTGCTCCACAAGTGAGATTGACTTACAAATTTCTGAACCGAAGAGGAGCCTTTGCTATTGCATTACTTGATCCTAATAGGGGTACAGAACTCGATTTGCTCTCGACAACGGATAAGGCAGAAAATAATAGCCTTTTCCCTAGAATTGACATCGGTATGGCCTATCGTACCTTGAATTTCCAAATTTTCCCGAGTTTATTCTATCAAAAACAGGACTATAGTGAAGTGGTTGGTAGCGATGATTCGGTCACTTCTTGGGGGACTTCACTTGGTTTTAGGGCAGGCGCGGGGGCTTTTATATTTTCTGGCGAAGTCAATGTTGGCCAGAATATGGATAATGCTGGACTTTCTATTGGTGAAAGTCCCGCCAGTAAAAATGCCGGCGCTTGGTTAGATGCGACAAGAACAAAGATTAGTGATACCGATAACCTAAGCTATTGGCTGGATATTGGTTACAAATTCTCCAGCGGTGAAACTCAAGGAGTCGTCCATCTCGTTTATGGGACTATGCAAAGTGAATCAGATGATGTGTTTGATTATCAAAGTAGCATGTTGGGCATTAGTGTACCTATTGATCTGCCGTGGATCGCTAAAGGTTTCCGGGTTAGGCCTGAAATTTTTGTATATGACAAGGGAGAGAACACGATAGGGGGTACAAAGGTTGATCAGGGTCGGGATATTCTGACTGGCATTCAACTTCAGTACACATTTTAATCCTCTTCGGTTATAGGAGTTCAAATATGAAAACAATCTTAATGGCTGTGCTCGCAGTGATTAGCGTAGTCTCGTGTGGCGTTAGTACTACGGTTCCAGAAAAACCGGAAAAACCTGGAAAAATCGGTACGGCAAAGCTTAGTGTTGATGGTGCCGAATTGTATCAAAGCAAACATTGTTTTAGATGTCACGGCATGAATGCCAAGATAACCGTTGAGCCAAACTATCCCAAATTGGCAGGACAAATTCAACCCTATCTCTTGCAACAGATGAAGGACCTTAAGAGTGGTGCTCGTGCTCATGGAGATGCGGCAGCTATGAAACCCAACATGAGTACGGTAAATGAGGAGCAAATGAAAGCCATTGCCGACTGGTTGTCCTCCCTAAGCACCACTGTCACGCTCGGTAACATGAGTATGGAAGGTGCCAAATTGTATCAATCTAAAGAGTGTTCAGACTGTCATGGCGATGATGCTAATGATAATGAAACGGAGCAAACGCCCAAACTGGCAGGGCAAAATGCAGACTATCTTTTGCAACAGATGAAGGACTACAAGAGTGGTAAACGTGCTAATAGCCGGGCAAAGCGTATGAAGAAAAACCTAAGTGATGTCAATGAAAACGAAATGATAGCCATTGCAGAATGGTTGTCCACCCTGAAATAGGCGATAAATCGCCTACTACGAACGGGGCATTATCTGTGCTGGACGGTTTTTTTTTCAAAAAAAAAATTGGTTTTCGTTCTTGCAGAGGTGTTCTTTGCGGAGCAAAGATGCAGGAATTCCTTTGCAGAGCAAAGGAACGATAAAAATCACCTCAAAAACACACAAGCCTGATTTTTAGTACCTTCTTCCATTCAAGCGCAAATCATTACCAATAGGAGCCCAATGGTTAATCCATCCTACTTAAGTACCACCGATATCTTTCTGTAAAAAACGATGAAATTCATTTAGCGCGTCAAAGAGTTCAGTTTTTTGATTCTGCCAACGTTCTACAATACGAAGCAGCAAAATGGGATCCAATTCAAAGTCATAACTATGGCGAAAGACATGCCTAAATCCCCGTAAATCATTCAACATTTTTCTCAAAGTCTCCGGAAGCAGGGCAGGTCTCACGTTCGGAATTTCCAGAAACATTTTGTCCATTAACTCCTTATGCCACTGCGTTTGGTTGACAATATGATTTTCAAAAGTCCTCGAAATTTGAGTGAAAGAATTTTCTAAGGCATTATACAAATTATGCAAAATATAAGCCGTCGCTGCCCCGGTTGGAAAAGAAGGATTTTCTCCTTGTAATTCTTCCAACAGTTGGCTTAATTGGTTGTCTAACTTAACAATAGCCGCCAAATCATGCTCAATAACAGCACTGATAGAGGCTAATTTTGTGGCATCATATTTCATAAATTTTTCTACCTCGTGTCAAGATTTCTTGTCTGAGAATTGGACTAGCGTTCTCAATACGTACTAAATCTACTGGTAAGGAAACGGCTGTATCAAGCATTGACCAAGCCCTTGCATAATCGCTAATAGATAAGCCTTCAACCGCAAAATCTAAGTCGGAACGCCAATCCATTTGTCCATTGACACTTGAGCCAAACAACCAAATCCGTTTTACGCCCTGCCAAGTGGTTAAGCTACGTTGCGCTTTAGTTATTTCAGTTTCCAGATTGAAGTTCATAGCTAATCCCCGAGCTTCTTCTTCCACAGGTGTCCTCGATATATAAGGGACGTTTGTTTAGTACAAGTAATTGATAAATCAAGTCATTTGATAGAAAATTTATCCATAATTAAATTCGTTTCTTTCCTAATTAGTTGTACTAATGTATTGTGAGATGGTGGATTTGCAATCTCGCTGTTCCACGCCAGCGCGTCTCCACCAGAAAAATGTCATTAAGTTAAGGGCGCTAGAAATCCGATTTTTTCTTTCAAAAAATCGGATTTCTTTCGTCGCGGTGAGAAATCCGATTTTTTCAAAAAATCGGATTTCGTCGTAGTTAAGACGGTGGATAAAGTAACAGAGTCTCCACGATTTTATTGAGCGTCTTATAAGCAGCCATCGGTTTCATGTCTGTTGACGGCAGATTTTTCGGGTTTTTACCATGCGCTATCCAGTCTCTGTACGCCAAAATTTGTTTGGCATGCCCAATTAAATCAGGCTGGTTTTTAAACAAACTGTCTTTGAGAAAGTCTAAAATCTCCGCTGATTTCCAAAATTCAAAACGTTGGCGCGTTGGAGTAATCGTTGCCTTGCAGTCGGTTCCTTGGTTTTGATAGCTCTTTTGGCAATTCTAAAGCTATCTCTCGCGGTTTCATAAACCAACAGCTTCGGGTACAAGGGACTAGAATTCATAATCGCTTACATAAGTGATCAGTTGCAGTAGTGTGGTTTTATTGTTGATAAAATGGGGATCCTTCTCCAGGCGTTGTTCTTGCCAATACCAGCCATCTGCCTCAATTTTAAAGAAGGTTTGTGGATCACTTTTCAGCATATAGAGAACATATTCTCTATCTAGCCAACCTTCTACATCAATTGCCCCTTCTGCCAGCAGAACCGAGGCGCCAGTGGGTCTAAAATCCGCCAACACTTCACCTTCAGGTGTTTTAATGGACAGCAGGGGCACTTTGTAATGCCCTAATGCTTCTATAATGTCAATCGAGCCGTTTTCCAAAACCAACGGCTCATCCTGTAGCCAGTCTCTAATATCAGTGTACAGTTTATTTACGCGCTGTAAGTAAATTTTATGTGTGTATTCAACAATTTATGGATGTTGTTCGGCAACGGCATTGCTCATAATAGCCTCGTTATGTGGTAAGTACGGTTCCCGACTAAGTACGCTTCAAATTATTTTTCACCAGATTATGTCATTGTGCAAGCTTTTATTTTTCATGGATACCCGCTCATCGCCACTGAAAAACCGCGAAAAGCCTTCAGCATTGTCGGGTATTTAGGAGTCCAAGATTTAATTATTGGCATCATCCGCATAAGAATAAATTTCTATGCCAAAATTGTCTGCCATGGGCATGGCATGAGGATCAACCATTGGTGATATTACAATACTTCTATTGGCCTGGCGACCGTGTTTTTGCTCATAAAAACGGACTTTTTTCTCAAAAAAGTACATGTCCGGTTTGCTCATAGAGGATTTAATTTCACAAATCATTAGTGCCCCATTTTTGATACAATGCCATTAAGTTAAGGACAAATCATTGATTTTGAAATATAAAAATATGGCTGGACGGGGTTGCAAACCCCGTCCAGCAAAATTGTATTTTCAATACAATCAATCAGTTATTATTAACTTAATGGCATTGCATTTTTGATAATGAGGTATAAGATAAATATTACACATAATGAAGAAAATTACCCATGAAAATTCTTATATTATCCCTATTGATATTCGCTATCAGCGGCTTCATGATAGCCAATGTGTCGGCCGTGAGGAAACCGGATGGACCGTAGAAAATGTCATGTGCTGGCCGGTATGAAGTGCAGGGGCGGTTGGTGCGACGAAATGGTTAGAGTCGAGAATCAGGTCAAAACACGGTGGCTTTCCAGAGCCATAGATTTTTCCGAGGAGCATCCATCCTCCGCTGTAGCGGTGAGAATGATCTATCTTGCGTCAGATACGTAGGGGGCTGGGGCGCGATTGTAATTGCCCCTCAGCCCCCTCACGCGGCCGCACATTGACCGCTTTCTTCTCGTTCCCAAACTAAAGGAAATACTGACCGCGACGATATTCTTCCGCTATCCTGCGCTAATTACTTATTTCATCGGAAACTATCCGACTTAATATTATGGAACCAACTATATGCGTGCATGGCTTCCATTTCCCGTTCCCAAGGAGAAGCATCCATCGGAGAAAGTCCACCAGCACCTTTGACTCCCACGATTTTACCCTCATCATTCAACTGATACACAGCAGCCACAGAAATACCATGCTTGGGAGCAATAACACTATAACAAGTATTCACATAAGAAGGCTCTGCGACTGCATTGCCATTTATCAAGGCTGCGACAGCGGCAGCACAAACTTTGCCCTGAGAATTAGCCGCATAACCAGACTTGGGCATTTTCCCCGCAATACTCGCATCGCCAATCACATGTACATCTTTATGAATAGTAGACTCAAAAGTTTTTTGATCAACAGGGCACCAGCCGCTTTTATCCGTCAAACCAGCGCGACGGGCAATCTGCCCAGCCTGTTGCGGCGGGATCACATTGATCACATCCCCTTTATGCTCTTCAAACTCAGTAAACACCGTCATACTGGAAGGCTCTACCGTATAAACCCTGCCATCCAAAGAACCTGCTACCCAAGTAATTATATTAGGATAGTGTTGTGCCCAGCCCTGTTTAAACAAGCCCTGTTTGGAAAACTTATCTTTGTGATCCAAAATCAGCAGCTTGGATTTGGGTTTATGATGCTTGAGATAGTGGGCAATTTGCGAAGCTCGTTCATAAGGACCAGGGGGACACTTAAAAGGATTAGGTGGCGCGACAATAATAACCACTCCACCATCACTCATCGCTTCCAATTGACGTTGCAATAACAACGTTTGCGGTCCCGCAAACCAAGCGTGTGGCATCACTTCCACAGCCTGCTGATCATAGGCCTCGATAGCCCCCCAACGGAAATCTACACCTGGCGATACAATCAGACGATCATATTGAAAATTTTGTCCGCTGGCAGTCTGCACATTTTTTTTCACCGGATCAATATCCGTTACCTCTCCATGTACCACCTCAATCCCGTGACGAGTGCTAAGGCTATTATAAGAAACACGAAGCGAATCAAAGTGGCGCTCTCCACCCAGTACCTCATTACTCATGGGACAGGAGACATACCCACTGCTTTTTTCAATCAAAGTGACCTGAATGCCAGAATCCGCTAAGCGCAGATACTTGGCAGCCGTCGCGCCGCCGTAGCCGCCACCAATCACCACCACGCGCCCTTTACTGCTCCCCTGAGCAATCATGGGAAACCCAGCTAAGCTAGCGGCAGTCGCACCGCCGATGACTTTGATAAAATTTCTACGGGTCATATTCGACATGGAAAACCTCCGCTTTTACTGTTGGCTGGCATAAAACTGCGCCAAAGCTGCCAAATCACTTTCCGTCAAAGCTTCTAGCGATTCTTTCATCAATCTCGGCTGCGGTTGCTTAAATTTCGACTTCGACATTTTTGCATTTTTCAGATAAACCAGCAAATAGTCCGGCCACTGGCCCGCAATACGAGGCAATCGGTATTCTGCATACAATCCGTCGCCCAAATGACAGCGGGCACATTGACTCTCATGGAGCTCCTGACCGCGTGCAATCAATTTCGGCTCAAGTTTGGGAGCCGTTGAGAACCATTTCTGTTTTTCAAAAAAAACAGCCATAGCCTCAATTTCCGCATCGCTATATCCCCGTGCAATTCTGCCCATGATGGTGGAATAACGTTCGCCACTTTTATACTGCTGCATGGTGCGACGAAAATATTCACTGGGTAGTCCAGCTAGATTCGGTGTACTCTCACCAGCGGACACCCCCGCTGTGCCATGACAACCCGCACAGGTATTACTTAACATGCTGGCTGGGCGTTCCGCGAAGCTGACCATCGGCACCAAACAGCCGGCAATAATAAGGTAGGACAACATACGCATCATGATTTATTCCTCCTTAGTTTTAGCAACCATTTTCTCAAGTTTATGTCTATCCCTGAGAGTACGAGCCATTTCTTTAATTTCAGCCAAGTCTCTGACCATTTCGCTCCACCCGTACCACAGCGCGTAATCAGGATTAGCGTGGAAAGTGCCCTGGAAAGTTCGCATACGGTGTTTCAAGTGCATAACAAACAATCTATGCTCAATCGGAGTCGGTGCATGGTGGAAAGTCAACAAGTCAGGGAAAGCAGACGCATAAGTTTCAGGCTTTTCAAGTACCCCCTCCTGATAGAGAGCGGCTATAATCCGAATAGCTTCCGCCAGCAAGTGATCGGCTCTTTTGATCATATCATCGCCTTTTGCTAACTCACCTTTGGCAAATTTTTCGGAATGACAATTGCTACAAGTATCTAACATTTTTTCCCGTTCTTTGTCAAAGGCTTCCTGAGTAAGACGGGCTACGTCGGCAGCCTTTATCGCTTCTAGGCGGGCAGTCGGTTTGCCATTCATATCCAGAACGCCTAAAGCTTGGAGGATAGTCACTTGATCTTTACGCCATTCTTTGTCTTCCGGCAGTGGCAAACGCACCGCGAGAAATCCCCAAGCTGTCCGCACTTCATGGTTACCTTCCTGCATGTGACAAGTTTGGCAAGTGGGACCAGAAGCCGTTTCAGGTAACACCCCGCTTTGCTTGAGTAGGGCACGCACACCATGTTTGGAACTGGAATACATTTCCCACTGGGGATGATCAAAGCCCATATGGCAGGTTCGACAGGCTTGAGGCTGCAAGGCTTCTTTTTTAGAAAAAGCATGGCGAGTGTGACATGAATCACAAGCGGCATGACCATAACCTGAGCCCTCTGCTTTCAGCTTTGTCACTTCTTCCAAGGATTTTTCGCCTATTTTGTGACAACCACCGCAACCTTTGCCACCTTCAGTTAAAGCCATGGGCAGCATGTGAGTGGTGGGCATAGCGTTCATAGCCGTCCAACTGAGTGCATGTTTACCGCGCCGGAACTGATTCACTTGCTTTTCATGGCACTCGGCGCAGTTGGAGGGTTGTGGCAGTTTTGCTTTTTCGCTGTCTTTTGAGGTAGTGTGTTCAATACCATGACAATGGGCACAAGTAATACCTTCACGGCTGTGTTCGCTTAATTCCCAGTCTGCAACCACATTGGGAGTAGCCCGTTTGTGACAATCTAGACATTTGATATTTTCTATATTTTCCGCACTCCATCCGACAGGTGCCAGCGCAATGAGAAAAAATAGCATCGTTAGTCCTATTTTCATAGATAGTTTACTCCTAGTTGTTATCAGCACATTTGGTGTGGAAATTGGTATTTGGGATTTAACCTTAAAAAATTAACTGAACTTAAAAATCATGTCAATATATAAAAATATATCAGTATGTTTTAATAAGCTTGTTTAATGGATTTAAATAAACTAAATGCAATTTTTTTTTTTCATAAGTTTTAAGTTATTATATTTCATACTATAATAACAATAACAAAAAAACTGCTATTGGGATTCCAAATCAGAGTTGAATTTTTATTGATTGACACCAAAAAATTTTTAGCTTATTTTACTAATTTAATTAGCTACAAAGAATCCAAGGTAAATCTTGGACTCCAAACTAATAGGAGAACATTTATGATTGGAAAAACAAGCTTGATTTTGCTCGCAGGGGGGGGGCTCCTCATAACTGGGACGGTCGTTGCAGCACCAAACGGGGAAAAAATGGCGGCTGAAAAGTGTGAACGTTGCCATGGCAAAAACGGTATTAGCGATATAGAGGAAATGCCTAACATCGCCGGCTTCTCCACTGCTTACTTCCTTGACACCATGAATGCCTACAAAAATGGCAAAAGGCAAGGTGATAAATTCAAGACTGAGGGGCATGATGAAACCGACATGAATACCATTGCCAAATCGTTTAACGACGAAGAGCTGACAGCCTTAGGCGAGTATTTTGAGAGTCAAACATTCGTACCACGCGAGCAAGAGTTTGACTCTAAATTGGCTAAGAAAGGCAAAAAGGTCTACAAAAAACGCTGTAGGAAATGTCACACGAGCAATGGTAGTGATCCGGATGACGATGCGAGTATCTTAGCTGGGCAGTCGATGACCTATCTTGAATCCCAGCTTGAGCAATTTGTGAACGGCTCGCGTACAACACAACCGAAGAAGATGAAGAAACAGATGGATAAATTGAAAGATGGCGACATTCCTGCCCTCGTCCATTTTTTTGCTAGCCAACAGTAGTTAAGTAACCCCGCATGTCAGCTAGCCTTTCGACTTGCGGGGTACCCGCTTAAAAAAATTCTTCAGGTAAGGTGTGGGCAACCCCTTGGTGGCACTCAATACAGGTTTTTCCTTTATCGATAGCCCATTTATGCCTTTTTCTTGCGGCTCGGTCTTGCTTCTCAAAATCCATATGTTCAAAAGAATGGCATCCACGACATTCTCGTGAATCAGAAGCCTTCATTTTATCCCATACCAGGTTAGCCATATGCCAGCGGCGCTCCTCATATTTTTCAGGGGTGTCAATCGTTCCCATAATTTCATGATAGACATCCTTGGCTGCCATCAATTTAGCCCAGAGTTTTGGACCTAAAGAATGTGGAACATGGCAATCAGCGCAACCGACTGTGATCCCATAGGCATTCTTATAATGCCCTGTCTGTTTCAATTCTTCCAGGTTGGTCTCCATGGTATGACAAGATGTACAAAACTCGGTGGTGTTGGTAGCCTCTAAGGCTACACTAAAAACACCGGCAAACAAAATGCCGCCAATAAATATCAAAGTACCCAGTATAAAAAATTTTTTGCCTGATTTACGTGGTTCATTTTCACTCATGTTTTTAATTTATATCCTGTTTAGTGTGTGTATCCTCGCCAAAACCACCAAAAAACGGTTTGGTTATGTCTAAGGGGGGTGATAAACCATCCATCTGATTTAATTATATATAATTAAACTTAAACATATTTTGAGGCTAATCTTGTATTAATTATGTATAAGTTTAAAACTTGGGCAAGTTACTACAAATAATTATTGTCTGTCAAGATTTAATTTTTTGACTGGCTATGTGGTGTTTAGTGCTGACTGTGCAGGCGGCAGCAGAATGCCGGACAACAATTCAATCTCGCTGTATAATATTTCTAGTTGAATCTGGCTAGCTTCAGGGACGGCAACCAATGCGCCTCGAAAGGGTAACTGGGGTTTGCCCGGCTCATTGGTGTAGCCTGTGTATGGGATATGTGTGATTTGGTAGGTATTGCCTGACAAGTGTTTTTCAGATATGACAGGCTCAGATCTCCTCTGATTGTTTTTCGGCTTTAAAGGAGTCCAAGATTTATCTTGGGTGTCGGCTCGTCCAAAATAAAATAAATTTTGGACTCCTTAAAGAGGTTTTTTATTTATTCTTTATCCAATTTCCCCACCAATGACAAAGTAAAATCCGCCCCCATATATTTGAAATGCGGACGCACCTTCATACTGACCCGATACCAACCAGGTTCACCTTCCACATCTTCAACAGTAATTGAAGCCTTTCGTAACGGCTTGCGAGCACGAACATCAGCCGTCGCACCATCAGCATCATGTATATATTGCCTTAGCCATTTATTCAGATCAGCTTCGAGATCAACACGCTCTTTTATACCACCAAGTTGTTCGCGTTGCAGCACTTTAATATAGTGCGCCAAGCGGTTGACGATAAACATATAAGGCAACTGAGTACCCAACTTATAATTGGTTTCGGACTCCTTGCCCTCTGGCGTGTTGGGATAATTTTTGGGCTTTTGCACCGAATTCGCGGAGAAAAAGGCCGCATTATCACTATCCTTACGCATAGTCAGCCCAATAAAACCTTCCTCTGCCAATTCAAACTCGCGCCGATCCGAGACTAACACTTCTGTCGGAATTTTGGTCTGCAATTGCCCCATGGATTCAAATTGATGCAGGGGCAAATCTTCTACCGCGCCGCCACTTTGAGGTCCGATGATATTTGGACACCAGCGATATTTGGCAAAGCTATCTGTCAAACGGGTGGCAAAAGCATAAGCGGTGTTGCCCCAGAGATAATCGTTGTGAGAGCCCTTTACATTTTCTTCATAGTTAAAGGCTTTCACCGGATTATTTTCTGGATCATAAGGCAAGCGCAAGAGAAAACGTGGCAATGTTAAGCCAACGTAACGGGAATCCTCGGATTCTCGAAAGGATTGCCACTTGAGGTATTTAGGTCCTTCAAAAATGGCCTTTAAATCTTTCAAGTTAGGCAATCTGGAAAAATCCTCTTGACCAAAAAACTGTGGTCCCGCAGAGGCAATAAAGGGTGCATGTGCCATCGCGCCCACGCTGGCCACATTTTGCAGCAGTTTCATATCTGGGGCATTGGGGCCAAAATCATAATTGGCAATCATTGCTCCTACCGGCTTGCCACCGAATTGACCATATTCCGCTGAATAGACATGTTTATACAAGCCCGATTTGACGACTTCGGGCGATTCTTCAAAATCATCCGACAAGTCATCTTTGGAGACATTCAGTATTTCCAACTTGATGTTTTCGCGGAAATTGGTTTTGTCCACCACAAACTTTAAACCGCGCCAAGTAGACTCAAGATTTTGAAAATCCTCATGATGTAAAATTTCATCCAGTTGACCACTTAACTTTTTATCAAGTTCAACAATCATCTGATCGAGAACGTTTTTGTTGACCTTTTCTCCTTTAGGTCTTTTTAGCAGCTCGCCAATCAAGGCTTCTAACCCCTTAACCGTTTCAGTATAACCCTCCTCTGTCGGTTTGAGCTTGGTTTCCTCCATGATGCCTTCAAGCAATGAAGGTACTGCCTCTTGTTCAGCGGCTGTCACTTCCGGTCCTAATGCGTCTGTCTCTGCCATGTTATGTCTCCTTTCAAAAAAATAACCAGAAAAAACTAAACCCAAAAATATCAGTACAGAACATTTTTTTCCAAAAAAGTTTAATTTGTGGCCTAGTTAAGTATATGTGCAACTAAATAGGCTTTCCAAACACCTTAGCAATAGGTAAATGAATATCCATCACCTCATCAACAACCTCAGTATCATGTTGTACATCAAAGTTTTTAAATTGCCCCGGTTTCGCGTAAACCGTGATTAATTCAACATCTGGAATAACTAACCAAGATGACTTCACACCTAAGTCAAAATAAGCACGAACCTTATCTTTTAACTCTTTAGTCCCTTGACTGGGAGAAAGAATTTCAATAGCCAATAAAGGCATATTTGTCATTTTTATAATATCGAATTCTTGAAATCCGTTTTCACTTGGATATGCACAAATATCAGGCTTGAGTTCATCTTTAGCCTTAACACCATATTGAGTCAAATCATATTGACTAATATCTAAACTTAATTCGGTCAAAATAGTGAACCTTTCGTCATTCCATAACAAACTCGTTAAGGCGGCTTGTACCCAACTATGATTATATGAGCCCATCTCTATCTCCTTATCTACCTCATCTTCAAAGTCATTAACAAAGCTCATATCATCACTCCTTATAAGCCATTGAGAAATCCTATTTTTTGAAAAAATAGGATTTCTTTGACATCATTATGCTAGGCACTTGGATTACTTTCACTCTGATTTTGAATCAGTTCATCTAACAATTTCCGCTGTCCGTCATCATCCAATAATTTCTGGATACTCCGACGAAAACCGGTCAAATTACCCAATGGACCCTTCAAGGACACCAAAGCTTCGCGTAATTGCAACAATTTATTTAACTCTGGCACATTGCGAACGACTTGTTCTGGCTCAAAATCCTTGATATTCTCAAATTTCAGATGAAGACTGAGTTCAGCATCATCCGCAGCGTTTTCAGAAAGACGATCTCGAACATTGATATCTACGCCTAACTGTTGCTCGCGCATGACATCATTAAAATTGTCCTTATCAACATTAATCGGCTCGCGTTCCTCTAAAGGTCTATCATCTTCTCGCTGCGTGTAATCCCCTATCATCATCAGCTTGAGAGGTAATTCCTCCTCTGGATCTCCGGGCGCATGAGGCTTATAACGAATATTAATGCGCTCTTTTGGCGCGATTGAACCTTCTTTTGGCATGATTTTTCTCGCTTTCTAAAAATGAATATCGTGGAGTCCAACGTTAAAAATCCGATTTTTTGAAAAAATCGGATTTTAATTTTAATTTTATTTTTTTCCTAAAGCCAACGCCGACGACACATCCAAACGACAAAGACGTGCATACAGCCGCTTATCGAGTTCAGAAATTTTATCATCCTTGGGTGTTTTTTTATCCTTAGATAATTTCTTATGACACATCAACAACAAACGTGCCACATCGACACTGAGCCTAGGCTCCCATTCTTCTAAGGCAAAACGCGCCACTTGCTTTTCTAAAAATTCAAGCAAGGGCACAGCTAAATCAACATGATCAGTATCATAACAAAAACGGGCTTGTTCCAGCAACCAAAAAAACTGTTCACGCTGACTGGCCGCTGATTTTCCCCCCTCTTGTAAGAGAGACAAACCTTCTGCAAATTGATCTTTACCCGCTAAGGCTAATTGTTTAGCCTCCTTAGCGGTTTTTATCCAAGCTTGCGCCTCGCCAGATTCACCTGCGTTTTCTCCGCCTGACTGAGCCGCCAAAACCTGTTCAGAAATCCAAAGTTTCGTTTGAGCATCTGCGAAAGCCGTCTTACCATCATTGTAAGTCAGATCGGGAACATCAGGAAAACGCCGCAAAAATGTGGCCAATTCATCCATAACAGCTTGTTTCGCTTGGCTATATTGCGGCCCGAGGGCCTCTAAAGCCATCGCGGTAAAACGATGTGCATCCAACCAATGAGCATTCATAGGCTGTCCATTTGGACGAGCAAAAAGATTTTCCATCTCTTCAATCAAATCCGCATATTGTCCCTTTTCCAACAATTGAGTATAATAATCACTCTTTTTTATTGGAGGCGGAGGAAAATAAGTATTTCCTTTTTTTTCGTCGATAGCAGGCTTAGTTTCAATGCTCATCCAAGCCGAAAAGCGCAAAAGACGATAAGGGATTGGATTAGATAGTTTTTCCGCACGTTTGATCGCTGCAATCTTATAAAGTGTACTATGACAAATGGCAAACGCTTTTTTAAGATCGTTTGCAGAGGCTAATGATTGAGGGGCTTGCGGAATATCCAGTTTGGGGGCTGGCGCAGTCGCTTGTTGTTGTTGTGGCGGTGGTGCGGCTACGTGACTTTCCTGTTGAGCCGCTTTTTGCACCACTTCTGGTTTTTGCTCCGGCTCTTGTTTAGCTTGTTGCTCCGCCTTAGCTTGTTGTTCTGTCTCTTGCTTAGCTTGTTGCTCCACCTCCTGCGCTTCTAACTCAAGAAAATTTTGTTGATATTCTTTAAGTGGCTCACGCACTTCCCTTAAAATAGGCGCATTATCGCCTAACTTCTCATAAAGTAAACTTTCAATTTCCTTGATGAGATCAGCACAGGCGACAGCCGCCTCTTTTTCTTCGGGTTTAGGAGCGTTGACTTTTACCCTGTTTTCATCTTCAAGCGCCAATATTTTGCCGACTCTATCGACTAACCACTCAATTTTACCAGCACGCATTCTCGCCTTTTTCTTAGGTGGATAGGCGATATCCCAATGTACTTGAATAATATCTCGAAGAATGGTAAAGCCCACACGCAAACCGGCATAACGCTCGAGTTCCCATAACCCACGGCATAGGTAAGTTGCGGCTTCTAAATCCTTAGATTTTTCACGTATAATGAGACTGCTTGCGCTAATCACCTCTCGCCACTTGACGACAGTGTCCGCTTGTAGAGAGCCTAATTTAGCGATTTCTTGATCTAATCGCTCAAATTCAGGACTCTCATTATGTACTTTTCTCGGATCGGGTGGATTTTCACCAAGAGGTGTTTTTCCTATTTCCGCTAGTTTTTCTAATGTTTCAGCCATGATTGATTTTACCCTGGTTGTCAGGAGGGCGCCGGAGCATGTTTGCAACTGGGGCGTTAGATTGGTGCAAAATTGACAGACAATTTAGGAGTCCACCTTCGATCTTGGCGCATTCGAAAATTTAAAAACGCCGATCATCGATTTAAAGAAATCCTATTTTTTAAAAAAATAGGATTTCTTTCTTTGACCAAAAAAATAGGATGAAAACTCAACCGCAAAATCGCTTCAAATTACCCCAGTTGCCACAACCCCCGTATGTTAAAATACCCTAACTAAAATTAGCTTAGCTTAGCTTCGCGCACGACGTTTCCTGATTCGGTACTTAACTCTTACTTTAAAACGCCAAAACCACAAAATCTGGCTTTGGTTATGTTTAAGGGGCAAGCTCCCTGGGGTGATAAAACTTCTATCACCTTCTGAATTTACCTTTAAATCGAGCTTAAACCGATTTTG
>Ga0209780_1000307_pt1 | contig 24742 bp, 12 predicted proteins | sample WorMetexBAHAMAS2_FD_187384 | JGI IMG/M metagenome (GOLD analysis project Ga0209780, IMG submission 187384) | Marine gutless worms symbiont microbial communities from Max Planck institute for Marine Microbiology, Germany - Inanidrilus exumae... | ecosystem: Host-associated > Annelida > Digestive...
TGCCCCTCCCACCCCGTAGAAACGCCACCGATCCAGGTTGACCTTGGAATGACAGCGGAAGGTGATGAACTGCTCTGCTGATGATGACCACTATGATAAAATGATGTATGTTGTGTTAGCGAGGCTAGGTCGCCTCATAGCCGGTGAGTTCTCTGAGCAACAGCAACAAAGGCAGGTGATGGACCGCGTTTCGAAAATCGACCAAAACGCCGACGACGTATCGCGATCCACTGGTCGCCTGTCCTTCTCCATCTACGCCCTGTTGGGCTGGGTCTCCCTGGTAACCGTTGCCGTAGCGGCAGTCGCCGTGGTAACTCTGCGTCGGCGCCGGCGGCGCGGTAGACTACCGGTGGACATCAACGTTGCCGTGGAAACGGAACGCGAATGGACGCGATCGTTAGCGTCCGTCGAAGGACTGTCAGTGTCGCCGTCTTCTTCTTCGTCGCAAGTTATTTCTGTGAACGAATAACGTCAGCCTACTACTAGCTGTTACCACTCTGCACGCCAGCGTGACTTGGGCATCGTAACCAGTCCTCTGTGCGTGCTTCTCAGAAGTACAACTCAAAAAAGCGTTGTCCGACTTTGCCAAACTTGCAACCTTAGTTAACAAGATTATTATTTTAAATGGAGTGGATAGCCTCTTTTGGCCAGGCCTAGTGAAGTTGGGGGCAAGCGAAAAACGTAGCACCAGTTCCCACACACCGATTTGAAAAGGAAAGGAGTCCAGGGGCTACGTGGATTTTTTTGGAAATTTAAGTGTAAAATAGTATAATCGGAGCATACAAATGTTTAAAAAATGCTTCTAAATTAGCACATGATTTTTGGGTTAAATTTGCAGCAGTTTGAGGTTATAGATGCACGGCTGGTTATAGATGATTAGATTTGGGATATCTTAACTTCAGAATTCGGGTAGTGGCGTGCAGGGTTGTTGTTCAGTGGAACGCGTTTTATCGTTGTCCATCCACGCTATTAATACGTCCGTCCGTAGTTATTTCCGTTACCGATTTTTATGATTTATGTCGTGTGCCATGCGTGAGTTGTGTCGTTCATATTTATGCATCTTTATTCGCGAGATTTCTGTGTTGTTGTTTTTTCACTAACTATCGTATCAGGACAATCTAAGCTGGCAATCTGAGCCCCACTGAAAGCATTTATAGGCTAACGAATGTAAACATCCAGACATCTCCTTTGGTTTCGTTAATATGTTTATGTATTTGTTAAACGTTTTGTGTTTGTCTCGATTTTTTCTCTGAGTTGCGGCCGTCCTTGTTGTTGAATTGCATTGTTACATGTTCTTCGCTCTCAGGGCATCTGTAGTTGTCGTCAGCAAACCGTCTGTTCATTCACTCAACAACATGGAAGCAATATTTTCGAACTTAGTGGTTTGTCATTTGGCATACCGTGCAGTGCACGCGGCAGCTATGATTTGGTTCAGGGGCCAAAAGGTCAAAGGTTATCACTGAGTCACATAATTGCCAAAAATCATCGAAGGCCTACGTATCTGCATCTTGAAATAAGTTCTAGTTAATATGATATCAATCTGGGGGTGAACCCAGCCTGTTTTGGGGTACACGAACAACGAACAATGGGTCAAGGACGGCCGGGTCTGTCTGGAAATTAACCAAATGTAGACGGAAAATAGAGCAATAGCGACAGTTTGAGGTATTTACGCCCTGAGAATGCCCAGAACGTTTGACAGGTTTGAGACAAATTCGCCTAACTGTCCTAGATTCGCGCCTGTAACCAAAACTTAATTGGAAAAACGTGAAAGGCTTCTGAAGTAGCCTATATTGTCTTCGAGCATCGTGCTTCTCCGTCACTGACGATCAAACGCAGTCCAAGTTTTGCGGTAAAATGTGTTATTTCGTGTTGTTCTTGTTGTCTTATGTGCACAGAATAGCCGCGTTGTGGTAATGCCGACCTTTATAGCTGACGGCTGGCGTCACACGAGGCCGGACGACAGGGGCCACTAACTTGTCTGTGCCAACGACTTCTTACCTCATAGTCGGCTCTTATCCATTGTGAGTGGTAGTGGATACTGCCTCGCTTGGACCCAGTCTTCGTCTGTACTTATTTCAGGATAATTCGACCACGATGCAGCTGACGTGGATGCAGTCTGTACAACTGGACTCAGGGATCTCGTCCTGCGTGTGCTGTTCGCGTTAACGTGCTCGGGCATAATTTTGGGATACGACGGCACCCCTACCCCTAACCGTTTGGAGTAGATAATCCTGTTCTCTGTCAGTGGCGTAGCCTGGATTCGGATGTTGGGGCCTTTTGGGGGCACAGGGAAATTGGGACTTTCCCAGCGGCGTCCAGGGGTAGACCCTTGTGGATGTTTCTCGCGGGTTAAGCCTCCCCGCAATTTCTGATTAATCGCTGCTTTTGACTGAAAATCGCATGTGAAATGTGGCACGTTTTGCTTATACGTATACTCAGACAAACAGATGGGTCCGTCTCTGAGCCGACGGGCCCGTCTTTGATTCAATGCGTCCTTCCGTATATTCATTAAGGAACCTGCCCGTGTTCAACCGAAAGTGTGGATTGGCGCGCGAGATTTTTATCATGCATGAACATGGCAGGCAAAGGCATGGGGGCATAGCTGGCCAGGGTGTCAAGGGGACCGCCCCCCGCAGTGAGATTTACACAAATCCGACAAGAAAGTTCGGAGACAGTGGCTTCGTACGTGGTCACAGCGAAAGATGCGTTGTTTTGGACCGCCGCCTAGAGAAAATAATAATTGATTACGCCTCTGGGCAAATAAGGTGCTAAAGCCGCCGGGGAGACGCCGAAGGTACGACGGGTAACCCGGGTAAGTTAGGACAAGGTATCTCCAGTTCATTAGAGGGTTTGTGGATCGAGCGTCTGGACTTTCGTTGGGTCTGGAGGATCCGACGGAAAACGATCTTTCTTGTCAGGAGGCCACTGGTGGCAAACATTGCACAATTTTTTTTTAAAATCAGGTTTTCGTCTACCAAAATAATCATCCGAACCGACTCCCCACCCACTTTCTCCTCGTTTTTCCACGACTCCCACGTCACCTGGTCAGGGATATTCTAACTTACGAGGTAGTTCGGCCGTAGACCAAGAAATTCAAATTCTACGATTGTTTCTTAAATTCACGGATTTCTGCTTATTTTGAAATGGCAAAAATGCTTTTAAAATAAAAGAATCAGTTATTAGCAACGCAGCTAGTCAGTCGAGGCTGTCTTTTGCAAACAAGATGCAGAGATGCAGTCGGAACGGCAGACTTTGACCCCCGGTGCCGCCACCTGGCGAACTGGACGAAACATGAGACCCTTGTGGAAACTATACACAAAACCGGAAGTACATAAAGTATCGCAATACCGCCAGAGGAGGATCGATCCACGGCCATATGTAACATGTACAGAAAATTTGAACGTGTTTTTTTAGATATGCCAGTGGACAGACAAACAGACAAAAAAAGAAACGCTGACAACAATACTTCGTGTCCCTATCGGGGGCGAAGTGAAAATGCAACAAAATGCAGTCACATCAGTTACTGGAGGGTAACACATGTTAAAAACCAAGTTGTATTGTTTAAATCAATATTGTGCAGCTTCAACAGGGTTAATACTCTGCCTACTGGTCTGCCGATCCCAGGGCTACGTGCTGCAACTTCAGTGTTAAGAGTATTTTCTTTATATTTCTTGAGTCTGAAAACAGAGGTAGAAGAGTGCATTTGAAGAAATTACTGACTTGATGTTAGAAAGTTTTTTTTGACAACACAGTTGTTGAATGCCACTCTTGGTCATAATGGTGTTTTCAGGCTTGCTTGAACCGGGAACCTAAATATATTGTGTACTGATAACTGGGCACTGCTCAAAGCCTGAGCTCACTTATGCCGTCAGTGTTACTCGGTGCATATCTAGTGTGTATAATACGGTCTGTGTCAGCAAACTAACAATGCATTTTAATACGTCATGTGGCTTTCTGCCGTAATTTGCTGTATATTTCTACAATAATGTGAAAACCAAATATGTAACAAAACCAAGAGTGTTCAGTTTTCATTGAAGAGCAAAGGTCGCTGCTCGACTATACTCAAACCAGCGTACACGCTAATCTGTTGCAGTAAACTTTTTAAAAGAAAAGTGAGGTGATTGTTCTGGCAAAATTCCTGGTTCTATAAAGTTGTTAAGACTTTTTCTACTTTCGGTTATTTTCAGTTATTTGTTGTCAAACACCAATGAAGTTAGCGAACATACTGGCATAGATAGTTCTCACCTCAATGTGTTAGCGTGGCTGTCAGCATGAATACTCCTACGTTCTCAATACCGGTATCATTAGTTTTCATTATTGTTAACAACTTAACACTGCTGCACACTACTGATCCAAATCTTATGAACAGAATACAAAATACAGCCATCCTGCAAAATGTACCAAAACGACGGCAAGTTTAATGAGTAACATTCTATTAGCAGATTTCTCACAGCACGAAAATACAGCAATGCAGTATGTACAGGCAGAAGCTAGTAAGTAATACTTCATTGCACAGATATTCAGCCTATTAACTGTCATTAATTGTACACTATGTCCCAAAAAGAAAGACATCATACTCATTGCAGTAACTGTGTCAAATCTTAACCAATATCTCAAATCGTTTCACCGATAGACTCATCAGTAAATTAGCAGTAAAGTGATTAGTAAAGCTCTCAACATACCTTAAGGGTGTCACTACAATACCTTGAAATATTTTTGTTCATAACTTGCCGTGCTTGAGCATTAATTGAAGTAAACCACTGAATAAAACTCAGTCGCTTAAAACATTATTGCTGAAAAACATTTGTCCAGTGATTTTATCATCATTTGGTTCACTTTCAAAATAGACGTTTGCTGTATCTTACCAAAAAACCAAGTGACGATCGAATGTATGCATCAAAGCAATTAAGAAAAAAATCACACCACCGTGCCTCTGCACATAACTAATACTCCGTGATTCACTTATGCTGTAAGTTGGCAATTTGGCAATGCTAGTTTTGATATTTATCGTTTCTAAAGTTAACATCAATGTGGGATCATACTTAGCTGCTGTTACAACACTGGCTATCTGCCATAAGATATATTGCAGGTGATTTCTTCATCCCCTAGGAGGACGCTGCATCAATGTACAAGGCTATGAGACAACAATCTTACCATAACTTTGGCCGAATATTGACCGTATAATCAATTTTTCAGTGTATACTCAGCTGTATAGTTTGTAATAATTTAGTATTTACAAAATCCCGCCAATCTCAAATGTGTCGTTACACTACCTTGTGATTTATTGCTGATCACAATACTTGTTTCAGACTGTTGCTAGTTTTCTGACATACACTTTTCACAAGGTAGTGTAGCGACACGTGTGAGGTGTGGTGGGCTCAAAAATTTCCTACAAACGTACTTGTGAGTCTGCAGGTGAAAGAATTTTGAAAATCAGACAATATTCGGTGAAATTACAGAGAAACATATGCTGTCTTCCTTTTTTATGAGACACAGCGTATATCTGGACGACAGCAATGACTTACACATGTCACAAATACAGTTTTCACACTGACTGCCGTAGAAGACTCGGCATCAAATAGAAAAGCACTACGTGTACACCAAAAAATACAGTCATACAATGGCCGTGTGTGACATGTGAATATTCAACTCATAAATGTATAAATTGGTAGCAGTTGGTAGACAGTTACATGGTTAGTGAAAAACTACTACATACAAAAATTTAACTTGAACTCGTGGAAAAAATTAACTGATTTATTACTACATTCTTACTGCAAGTAAGACTGGGTATACCAAAACTCTTCACAGTGTCGCCTATGAGGATTTTGGTGCAGGATATTTTACGGACTGTAATCTATTCCTGGTGTCCAACTAACAGTGTCAAAAACATTGAAGGCATCTACTCAATGTACATTCACCAGGAATACAAAAAAATGTTAGAGAGCTACGTATAAAAGTTAAACAACTAAAATGAACTGGACATTAACTGTTGGTGAAACTGTACTTGTCGTTTAACCAGGCACATCACTGCTGGTCAGATTCAAGGCTTAACTACTGCGGCTACTAAAGTTAGTAAGTAAGCAGAATTTAAAGTCATTCTCGACATATAACAAGACACTTCGGAGACGAGCCTTTCCAGGCATGATTGCACTGTAATCAGTGACCAAACACATGGCAGTCAAGAAAAACATACTAATACTAACAAACAAACAAAACGGCCCAAGTTAAAAAGCAAAAACATGCAAAAAAGCCAAACCTAAACAAATACAACTAAACCAACAAGAAATGCATGCAATACAGCATAGAGCAGTTCTGATAATCTTCCATTTTATCCTTGAGGCAGTTAACATTGCTCAGATGTTGCCCATTCGTGGGGAGGGGTCTCACTACTAAACAATTCCAAGTACCAAAGTAAATCTATAAAACGAAAAAAAAACAAATCAGTAATCCAGCATTGACTGTAGCCAATGTATTGCTGACTGAGACATAACATATGGAATTACATTATTACGTGGTCTAACGTCTGGAAACAACATACGACCAACATTCAGAATAGCAATACATTACGACATAATCTTTGCCCTTAACCAGTACGTTAAGACATACTCTTTGCTCTTTGTACATGACACACGTGCAAACATTAACATACACACAACACACACCACTGCAATGGCACTATTCCACGCCAACGTGGGTTAACTATTGGTCCTCGAAAAGTGTTTAGGTGCCAACAGAGGCCAGATAAACACAAAATAAAGTATTGGTTATATAGCTGGAGAAGATGTTTTCATAAACAATGGGATGTACACTATTGTTCCAAATCTCCTTATGTACAAAAACCTTAAATAATGGAAATAACGGAAAACAACGACAACTACAATGAACAATACGACAAAATTGACAACATTTCAAATTGTACTCTGCAATGCATCAGGGTTTGAAAAAAACTTGCACTTTTCTTGACAAGGTGTTACCATAACGGGACGTGACCGTACTGGCCCGCCGCGTGCTGCCCCTGGTGAGTTACGTTGCATATGCGCCGTGTTATAGACGACGACAGACGACGGCGATTGCTGCTACTAGTCTGGCCCCTACACTATGTGTAGGCGGGCCAGTGAAAATTAGGAAAACAGATGTTGTTACTGCAATATGGTCTCACTATAAAATAACTGACGGGGAGGAATTTAATGTAAAAAGAATATACAGAGTTTGTAAATTTTAATACGTAACTGCATTATATTTGCCAACACTTTGTTGCTGAAGGCGGAATGTCACAAAACAGGAAAAATAACCAATTAACTGTTAAACATCACAGCTATGTATTACACAAAGATAGTACAAGAATACAATACACATTGTGACGAAAATTATGACGATAATAAATAAAAACAAAACTATTACATGACTTTCATCATATTATGCACTTCAATCCATCCATCCAAACTCAAAATAGTAGACCACAAACTGTTCAAATTTGGTGTATAGGTTCCCCGTGGCAACTGCAACTTCGAGGTCAACAGGTCACAGTGTAAGGACACCAGGCAAATGTCAAAGATCGCCAAGCCTCACAAAGCTCACACCCAAAATGCACCATATACTGATCAGTGAATAAGCATAACTTTTAAACTTCAGACAGGGCATCATGTTACATTGGCGACTGGATCATACATATTTTACGAATTGAAGCAACTGAGCAAACAAAATACAGAGTTCAGTAAATGGAGCCGAAAAGCAACATAAATTATGCACTGCTATTAACTGGTAACAAAAAATACAGCACCAAATCTGCACTCAATAACGGCTACATAAACAATCAGAAATGCATGGCAAAGCCCAGCATGTTGGGTGGCCGCTGAACAAAAAGGCGGCCAGAGTTGACGTTAATATATCGCTGTCCTTCCTTCACTGGGTAGGAATAGCTCTCCACCCGACCTTTTGTCTCTGATATAGCCATATTTGTGCTGAAAGGGAACGTTAAACTCCAACTAACTAACTGCTAGTAACACGTAAACGTGATCATTACAATGGTCAGTCAATAGTATCAGAGACGCAAAGATTAATGGAGACCATTCTGACATGGAGACCAACATGGAGCCTAGAGAACGTTCAACATCCCATTCAATGCATCAATGATCATTTTGAAGACGAGGTTATAGTTAATTTTTATTGCATCGGTTCCAACTCAGGAAGAACACACAAAACATAAACCTAATAGGTCATACAACAACACGTGCATCTTAATAATTACAACAACAACAACAATAATAATAATAATAGTAATCATAATAGTAATAATATGTTGACGTTTTGTGAGTAATGGTCATCAGTTTTCTTATTCGTGACTACTGCTTTTTGCTATCAGTGCCTTTTCACCAAAGGTTTTTAAAATAATAATAATAAAAATAATAACACAAACATTTCTAAGGCACACAAAGTCAGCAATCACTAGTGAACTGGAGGTGCGGCAGTCACTAGGTGGTAGGACTGGCGGTCATGGATATGCCACGCAGAAAGATGTAGTTTCTAAATGGTGCCTGAATGTACTAACAGAAGGTGAGAAGTCCCATGTCAACAGGTAGTAAGCAACAAACAAAGTAAAGTAAAGCACAGCATTTTATAATGGACTCATCTCCAAGGTGCTCAGGTATGGCACGTGTTAACGAGGAATCACACAGTTTTACCTGCCAACCATGTTAATCCAGAAATGCAATAAGCCATGTCTGTCACACAGCATTACTGCAATATGACTGGTAATCATTTTCCGTCCCGTTGAGGCTAGGAGGCTGAGTGGGCCAGGGTGGCTGGTCACATACCGAGGTGATATCCAAAAATATTTTTTTTAAACAACAGCAACGATACCCGATAAGTGTGGTATTGGAAAACGTTTCTGCACTGTGCACTGTTTGCAATCATTGACAAATGCAATGAACCGCAACAAAACGTTTCTGCACTGTGCACTGTTTGAATCACTGACAAATGCAATGAACCGCAACAAATATCGAGAAACAAACAACAACCTGCCACACAGGACTTCACCATATTACCCTGTAGGCCTAAGGACCACCAGATAACATCGGGTCTAGCACAGGCCTCTGGCTGCGACACATGCTAGTTTATGACTATGCTATCGAAAACAAACTGAACAAAACACACAAACATGCCAGCGCACCGTTAATAAATTTAGCAAAGCGACAGATTTACAACAGCATACACCATAGTTTGTAACAGTGTCATGTTATAAAAAATTTTTAGATAACAACAATAACAAAAACGGCAAGACAGATATTAACAGTTGCTGGTACTATGGTTGACAGCAAGGTATGGTATTATGCGAGTCCAGTCAGTTGAGATCGCATGCTGTGAGAGATGGACCACCCATCCAGTTATTAGCTGCGTTAGTGTACCAAGCTATACCCGTTACTTTGTTGAATCAGAGGCCGCCGCCACTGCGTGCTATTGGAATTGCCTGTGCCATCTCTTCGCTTAGTTCGGCTGCCTTTGCAAACCGGCTTCCGCTCACTGCACCCGTCTTGAGTGCACTCATCAACTGCACAACGACACCGTTATTTATCACAAGTTATCTACTGTCATGTGATGGACTAAACTGCAGTTACGTGATTGATAGATTGTGTTAAGGTTTTACGTCCCACCTAACACAAAACAAATCATTTAAGAGACGTTACACAAAAAGCTAAAGATAGGTTCGGTCACCTTTTGTGACCGAATGGTCACCTTTTATGACCTCCTGCCTGGAAATGGAATGGACCTATTCTCGAATTAGTAGACAGTAAGGAAGTAAATAAGTAAGGGAGAAAGTAAGGAAGGAAGTTAAGTAAGCAAACAAATGACTTATATAGCGCCAAAATCAACAAATGAATCACGGCACATACGGGGCACATGCACATTTTAGTGTGAAACAGTATAAAATGCTGTTTAATAGTGAATGTGACATGCACATTTTCACCGAGAGACATCAAAATTATGTTGCACAAACTTATCATACTTTATTTGTTTTGTCATGTGACCAATAAAATTGACTATAATTTAAAATGTGTCTTTCCCATTATATTCAACTTTCTCTGGAGTTGCCACTTTTTTTAGTTATTCTGGACACCCACAGAATGCCATAATTTTTCGTAATTATTTCTGCTTCAAAGTACAAATTCACTGACTATAACTTTATTGTACACTTTTATTCAAATTTCTCTAATTATTTACTTCATTTTTATCAATCTTTTGATTCATGAGCTCTGAACATTGGACTTTTTTGACTCTGACAGCATACCACTAGCTGTCACTCAATCAACTATTTCACACACAACGTTACCTGCAGAAACTCTCCGAGGTCAACTTGTGCATTTCTATTGGCGTCGACTTCACTGAGAATTTCATGGAGCTGGTCTTCGGAAACATTCTCACCAGATTTCTGTGCACAACAGCCACATTCACGTGAGTCTGACGACCAAGGTAACTAACTAACTGCTGCCGTTGCTGCTATATGTCTATTAAACACTTTCTTTGATTTATTGTGACACCCTGCAGACAAACAATAAAGAATCGCAAAAATGCCAATCACTGAACAAGCTACCTGTGAAACTATGCTAACACTGCGCTCCCCAGTCGTGGCATACACATCTCCAGGTGTGCACAAAATTGTTTTAGAGCATTGGAGCAAATTTGGCGATCAGTTTTGAGGAAGTCAAAGGATGGTGTCGAGACAGTGTAAGCATCACCATTGAGAAGAACTCATCCCTAATCTGCATAGCACTAACAGTATTCCTTGCCATCAGCAAGGGCAAGTTGGAAATATAACTCTGCCTCCACAGAATACTCCAGTTGTTAACTGGGGAGCTGTAAAATTGTTATCTGTCTGTCTGTCTTAACAGAGAACAGAGTCAAATCCAGTGCATTAGCCACTGAATCATAGCTGCTATCTGGAAAATCTACCTGTAGCCGCCGCTAATTATTATGCTCATATGGTTCGTTTACACAGCACTTGTATGTTAGCAGTTCAGCCTAAAAATGCATTAAAACACTCAAAAGATAAGAAAATGCCAGTAAAATGCACAGCAATCATAACACACACGTGCAGTCTTTCTTTGATCACTGGTCTTCTCTTCCGTGTCATTGCTGGCTGGTCCCGCAAAAGATAATTGGAGCTGCTTACTATGGGCCAGATGCTGAACCGATGGCACTAAGGAACCAAAGTAAATGTAACAACATTCACAGGCTCTCAAAAATAACCATGTGTGGCAATTGCAAAAAAACCCTAACAAAAGATTTAAATTGCCCACACTTGCAAAATGTCAGCAGCTACAAACGACAGTATTTTCTGGCATTTATGGAAAAAATTTGACTTATAAAATATTTTGTACAAAATGCTATAAATGATTAGTTGTAGTTGTATTAATATATTAATACAACTACTGTTAACCTTTTGCTGCCTTGCATGCCGGATATTTCCGGCAGAGGAAATAAATAATAATCCCCAGAGTGCCGGATAAATCTGGCGACGCTAGGTAGGCTATACTTATAACCATGGTATATGATATAATGTTACCTGCAGTATTGGCTGTTTTCCACTGTTTTCGGTGGTATTATATTTTTACGGTCTGGCAGCGAAAGGGTGAAATAGAAGCATTTTAATATCATTTACTGCCTATTTGAGGGCTTGAATCTGAAGGTAAGATATTTTGGAAAACACTGTAAGCATTTATTTAACTGATGATTTTTTTCTGTGCTTATCAGTTAAGCCAAGCCTCTTGGAAATGTTATTATGGAAATCTTTGGAGTATAACTGGAGCAGGAAATATAACTGAATAATGCAGCCCCACCTTGAAGTAACCACGAAGGTCGGCAGTGGTAATAAATCCCTTGTTGTCGGTATCTAGGGCGCGGAATCGCTTGATGTAGAGGTTGATGTCGGCCTTGGTGAAGTTGATTGGAACACTCTTACTCTCATCCTTCAAGTCAAGTCCCATCTCCAGACGCAGGAACCGCTCAGCTCGTGCGTACTCCTCCTTCATCAACAATCAATCAATCAACGAATCAACAAAAAAATCAATATACTAGAAGGGGCGCGTTTAGAAATAATTGCCAAGCTGTTCAAGCCTACTTTCCCTCCTTCAACCTACATAGCGCCAGGCACCTTCATAGCATGCACACCACACACACATATCAACTCCCCTCCTCTCCCTGGGCTGGCGCATTGGACCAATTCAAAAGGTCTCAGCGCTGGGGTCCAGAGTAGGCTGGACCCCTGCCCGCAAAAAATGAATGAACAAACAAACAAACAAACATGCCGTTGCTGATAGCATCTAGTGCATTCAGATTAAAGAGCAGAGACTACAGTCTCCTCAACGGTGTTATCTGCACCGTCTTCATACCATAGCATCTCTGTACTACTCCGTATATCATCTCTTAAGCACTGAAGTTAACTGATAAAAGTATAATCAATGAAAAATTCCACTCCAACTATCTTCTACTGTTTCCTAAAAAATTTTGTGAAGTACTGTGTAATCTGGAGAATGGACCATGAAACCATTGTTTATGTCCATATTTTTATGCCACCTCCAACTTAACGGTCATATTTGAGGTAAACCTGAGGTAAAGGGCATTGATTCCTTTATGTTGGGTCTCCAACATATCACAGTCTGTCTGTATACATATATGTATGTATATATTTTAGTTTCTCATAATTCTTATTTACTTTTCTATTTTTGTACTGCTGTACCATTTTTTGGAGCAGTTCTGCATTTACTGCACAAAACATACAAACGTTTTGAATAGTTCTGCCCCCACATCAGTGACACAAACATGGTTCTGGCATCATCATCATCATCATCATTATCATCATTATAACCTCTAGCGCAACCTTCTGTCCACACCTGTTCTCGTTGTTGTGACCAGCCGAGCTCGCGTGACATCAGCTCAATTACTCGTGGTAATGACTCTTGCGCCGCACGCACGTTCAGGAATGCTAACCGTGTCCGACGAGCCAGCACATCGGTTGCAGTTTGTGCGTATTCACTAACTGCATGGATTACCTACAGTTATCATCATCATCATCATTATCGTCATCATCATTACAGCGATCTTCAACATCATCATGACCACAATCATCATCATCACCAACAATGTTACAAAGTTTATTTGCAGCCGTGCCTAGCCAGACCAACAATCAGAACTACCATCCCCTTGATTAATCTATGTCAATATTCAGGACAACAAGGAAACAACTAAACATGTTTTGAAAAAGACCATAGGGTTTGACAATGTCCTCTATAATCTGCAACCGATGGTAACATTTCAAATAAAGGTGCATGCCATTAAAATAATTTACTTGGCAGTCGCAGGGGTAGAGTTTTTACCTTCATTTGTGTCTGTCTATTTTTCAGCACGATATCTCAAAAAACAATGCAGCTAGGATAACCAAACTTAACACACAAATGTTCCACGGCGAATCCTGAGAACCCATTTATTTTGGTATCAAAAGGTCAAATGCCAAGGTTACAAGTACAAAAACAGTGCAGGCGTGGGTCTTTGCACTCTTGTGAGTGTTGGCTGATTCTAGTTCGATACTACGTCAATTGGAAATGAGGAGGCTACGAGGTCTCACAGTCGGCTAGGCATGGACAAGCAACCAGCAGAGACTGTATGATAATGACTAAGACCCAGTTGCACCAAGCAAGTAGAACGAACGAACGAACGAACGAACGAACGAACCTACAGTGTCAAAGCACCAAAGGTACTTAAAGCACTGATCCCCAATTGCGGAAATCACCCCTCTGCCTCAAGCTTTCTTAATCCACCATCGGAAACCCGTGGAAAAAGCACTGCTTCCATCATGCCAGTTTTCCAATGCAAAAATACAACATAGAAACACAGCGTGAGTCTAAACCTCGGCTTCAATGTACGGATAGTCCTCGTGCAGTCGGCGACCGACAATTGGCCAGTGCTTGCCCGTCAGTTGTGCAAGACGAGCCACTTTCACTGCGCGGTCACCGTATGTGTTTGACAAGTGCTGTGCCACCTGCAATAATAGTAATAACATAACAACCAATCAGTCTCCTTGCTGCCCCTCTGTCGTAACTAAAATGGTCGATCCAACGATTCCAGTTGAATTAGGCGACTTGGAAACAAAATACGCTTTTTATAGTTTTAATTATGCGAATACGGCAACAAAGTAACTAACGAAACAAAATATTCGTAAAGTTTAACAGTACTGCGACCACGTGCGCGACCAGCACTCAACAGCGATAATACATCCGATCTGTACAGTGGACATGACAGAAGTCATGCCCACGATGCTAGCTCCTGGCTTGCTGTCCAGTCACCTCTTGATCTTGCCATGGCAGGGTAGGCTACAGCTCAAAGCGCTCAGACAGCCGAGGAAGATGTAAACAAAACATGGATAATCCTCAACGCGAAATGGATCACGTACACCAGTCTTCCTCAATAAACGATGTCGGAATCCGAGCATCAGTACATATATCCATAGGAAAATCCCGACACCCTCCCCTCCCAATAAACAGCATCTGAGCTAGGATAATTGTCTCGAGGTTAGGAGGGAAAATAATCAGAACTGTTCTGTGCTGTGTTGTGCATGACAGTTGTGCACTATGATATGACATACATGTAAACATTTTAAACCTGCATGTTGGTTTAGGTTTACATTTCGTTTTTCATGTGTTCATATACGTTTAGCATTTTGTATATTTTTGTGTTAGCTTGAATCACTTTATTCCTGAGTTGTTTGCTTTTGTTGTGTTGAGTTTAGTTTCTTCAGTTATCAAGTGAAGAGACTGGCTGGGAAGAACGTCTCCAAAATGACTTATTCTATGTGGAGTGGAACGCAAAACCTCAACTCAATCAATCAGCTGATCTACTGTGTTCAGGCCAACTCAAACTCCAACTGTCATCGTGACAGGAAATAACTTGCAGCTTACATAGCTGAGTGGCACAGACTCACAGTCCGTGAGCTAGATAGGTAAGGTTTCACTGCCCCGACGGTTTTCAATTTTTAGAGCAATTTTGTGATACCTTTGACTAGACTTGGGTAGTGCACGACACTAGAAAACATCATAACGTACAGCAGTGTCGACGCCGAAGTCCTGAATAAGTCGAATGAACAGCGTTGGAGACCAATCGTGTCCACCGTCTAACAGCAATCCAGTTGTCTGACATGAAGACGATGGAGACAACTGACAAACTTCAATGCACTTGTTGACCGTTTCCTCAGCCATGTGTCGATATGTAGTCCACTTACCACCTGCACAACGTTATACAGACTTACTGTTAATATCTTGCTATCAGGTGGTCCAGTGGTGTATAGAGCATTGGGCTTGAGTTTACAGTGGTGCGAGTTTGACCCTCAGCCTAAACTGATTGAGTTAAGGTTTTACGTCCCACCCGACACAAAATAGGTCATTTCGGAGACGTTCTTTCCAGCCAATCTCTTGGCTAAGTACTAAAAAACCAAATCTAACACAACAAAATCAAACACACATCCATAACAAAATATACTGTAACACAAAATAAATGCAAAACAAGTCAGGTTTGGTCGCCTCTTATGACCTCTGGCCTGGAAACAGAACAAGTCTATTTTTGAGAAACTAAACAAGTAAGAATAAGTAAATAAGTAAAGAAATAAGAAGATTGAGTAAGTAAACGGAATAACAAATGGATCAGGGAACATTAAACCCCAGAGCTGGAGGGCTCCCAACCAAAATGCTGCTGCATGACAACCCCAGGCAAGTTTTTCTCCCATGCCTGCCATGAAGCAGACTAGCAATTTGACACTGGCAGAAGTTGGGAAGTAAAAAAGCACACCATGTAATTCACCAGCCTCATGTCCATAGACATGCATCTTTAAACGCTGCTGTCTGCCTGATGGCCAAGTAATCAGAGACAAACAAAGTGTCATGGACAGACAGGCTATGAGGCAACCTTTCCTTTTATCTAACCATTACAGTCATTTCTTTCGGATCAGTAATACAAATGCGACTAAGACAAGACATAAGAAGTGTCCAATGATATTTGACAAAAGGCTAAATCACCGTTTTGTCTTGTCACCCCTCATGGTGATGAATTCATTTGTCTGCTGCACGCACCACAGGGCAGGATCATTTGCCAGCAGTTGGCACAATGCACTCATGTGTAGGCACATTACAATGCGCCGGCATGTGTCCCCCTCAAAAGTGCCCCTTACACTGGGAGGGGATCTGGACCCCATCTAATACACAGTTCCTTGGACCCACATTAGTCAGCCTCCAAATGACATCTCAAAAAATAAACCAAAATAAATAAGCCCCATGCGGGACTGATGGCCGACTCTTCACAACTGACGTTTCTGCCAAGTTCAAAGTCATGTGGCCCAAAAACTAGGATAAATATTTCAAAAAGTCGGCCCGAGCAAATGCAGATATTGTGCCCTAGTTTAAGAATCAGTGGTAAATTGGCAGCTCCCATTGTAAATGGCAAAGGAGACAGTGTTTGAAAATAGATTTCCAACTTTCAAGGGCTCATGGCCTTGACCTTGGATCGGGTCGCACTGCATACCGTCATACATCACTCAATGACCTCTAGCAACGTGCCAATTTCATTGAAATCAAAAAAACTTTTTGTGGATGGATGGACGGACGGACGTACGGACATTTGAAATCAACTTTTTAGGTTGACTCAGAAAAGTCAATACAAAAATTAAACTCTGGCTAAGCTGAAATACTAATCATCTGAATCAAGTGTATTCTACATCATCCCAAAGGCCACTGTCAAATATTTATGAAACTAGATCAAACTTAAGACTTCATCACAGTTCCTCAAGGACAAATTATTAAGCACTGAAATAAAGCAGCCAGTACAGCAGCATCAAATACGTAAGAAATGATAATTAATGACTAAAACCTCAGCTGATAAACATGAAGACTACATCCATCATGTGCAAAACAGGATCAGTTTAAATCATCACCTTGAACTTGAAGCAACAAACACAGATACAACAGAAAAATAAAATGACAAACAAACCAGCAATGGTGATGAGGTTTGACTGGCTCACTTCAATTATGTGATTTCGTGCAATTGACTGAGTATCACGTGCATTCGGATTTAGCACCAGAGGGCGGATTCCGCACCACGCAGACAACACATCACCTCGCCTGACTATAGACAACCACATGTCAATCACACAACAACATGCGTTAACCTCAAGTCAGGCTTCAGAATTCCAAAAAAGAGGTTATATTATATAACTCTGTTCCAAATCTTCCCGTACGGGACTGGCGGTCAACTCCTACTTACTGCCAACTCCAAGTCATGTGACACAAAAACTAGGACAAAAATCAAAAATCCGGCAGCGATAAGCTCTAGGTATTGCCCCCCAATTTAAACACCTGTGGTCACTTGCCAGCACCCATTATAAATGGGGGAGGAGATAGCCTTTGAAAATGGCCTGATTTCCGACTTTCAAGGGCTTGTGACCTTGACCTTAACGTTAGATCGGGCCATACTGCATTCCGTCATGCATCACTCGTCGACCTCTACCTACACACAGAATTTCATCAAAATCGAAGAAACTTTTTGTGGACGGATGGACAGACGTACGGACGGACATTTGAGACCCACTTTATTAGGTCCGCTCAGAGGAGTCGACCTAAAAATTAGCCCCGGTACGGGTGTACCGGGGCTAATTCGACAGTCGACTGATCGCAACTGACATTTGTGCCAACTTCAAAGTCACGTGAGACGTGACACAAAAACTGGGTCAAATATCAAAAATCCGGCCCGAACAAATTTAGACATTTTGCCCCAGTTTAAGAATCCGTGGTCAGTTGCCAGCTCCCATTGTAAATGGCGGAGGACATAACGTTTGAAAACGGCCGGATGTCCAACTCTGAAGGGCTCGTGCCCTTGACCTTGGATCGGGTCATACTGCATACCACCGTGCATCACTCATCGACACTTGCCAAATTGCATTGAAATCGAGGAAACTTTTTGTGGACAGACGCACGTACGTACATACATACCTATGTACACATGGACAGACAGACATTGAGACCGGCTTTATTAGGTCGACCTAATAAAACAGACTTTGGCATACAACTTTGTTTTTTTCACAGCTGTACCCACCATTAACATCAGCACTCAGGTAGTTGCGTATTTCTTTGAGAATAAACTGAATCTCAGCCTCAGAAGGCGCTGGATTGTCAGTCACCCCACAGGGATGATCTGTTGTACCTACAGCCAACAAAAAGTCGCTCAAAATAATCTTCTCATGCCCACAGTGGCAATAATAAACTACAGCGTGGAATAAAGTACATGTCTAAGGTACAGACGTATAACGAGTCCAGCAGCTCACGAGTCAGAATCCATTACTGTCAAGTCCAAGTCCTGGTTCAAGTCCGAGATTGAGCCATCTTAACGTAACAACAAGTTCAACGTTGAACTGTTGTTAAACGTTCAATGTGCTATCAAGTGTATGACCATTTTACATCATTAAAGTTCACACGCTGTTGTATTTCAGAAATACCAGCAACAAAAATGTTATATTTGACAGCCTCAAACTATATGGTTGCATAAAAATGCCACTGTGGCTAAATACGTGCTCAACTGGTGCACTCAAAGCTGGACCAGATAATGCACGGATTTGAACAAGGATTCAATTTTCGAATGGCCAAGTCTGTGTCTCCCTGATAAGCAAGTCTGAGTCCGGCAAAACTGGATTAGAGTTCAGACTCGAGTTCAAGTCCAGACTTAAATACTACAAGTCTGCTAAAGTGCAATTTTTAATAACATCTTTATATTAATAAGAGGCTCAGTAGCCATCGCCAAGAGACCCACACAAGGCTTTATGTCAGCTGAAATCTTGTGAAATGCTGTATAAATGCAAACAGATCATGTCAGCCTGAGAAGCACTTTCTGCAACAGCCACTTTTTATTTGCCTACCTCCAGTTTTCTACATGCATTGTTGTCACAAGAGGCTCAACTGTCACACAATGAACACGTGATGTTCTGTGTCACATGCATGCAACGCTGAGGCTCTCCTCAAGGCCCAGTCACACTGCCGAAACTGAACTGAAATGAGCTAAACTGAACCAGTTCTAAACATGTACAGAATTACAAACTGCCAGTTCAGTTCAGTCCCTGTGATGAGAATGGAACTTAAGGTGATCTGTTGGCGTTAAAAACAAAACTTTGACAATCGAATGTTGTTGACGACATTGTATATTGCTCCGCCATTGCACCATAGACGAAACAAACCATCAAGGTGGACAGATAAATCTTTGACAGTACTGCATCCAATTGGGAGATAAATTTTCGCCAGAACTGTGTCAAACTTGCAGAAATCTAGACTGGTTACAAATGCAATTTTTACACATTCCACCAGTATTTGGTGCCTCCACTAGAGGTGATCCAATTGTAATTTCACCTAGATCTTTGGCATCAGAAAACTACTAGAGTCTCTAGGCTATTGTGCAATGCAGTGTGTGTGACAACATCTTTAGCCATTTGAACAGAACACTGGTGTGTGATGGACAGACAGACAGACACATAACCATAGCATATACCAGGCTAGCATAACATTGCACAGATAAGATATCAACTGTTAATTAAATACTGTAAGCCTTAGCATTGAATAATATCATCTGAAAATGTGTTCGCACCAACCTGCCATTGTTGACTTTTTCCAAGGCAGGAAAAAAATGACTCGGCCATCTGATGTGGATGGATCAAGTAATCCCATGTTTGACGGACTGCAACAGCAGCACTCAGTAATTACAGCATCACCCTCAGTAGTAATTTTTGTTCATCTTTAACTGACCTCATTTCCTCCAGTTAGGCTGTCTCCCCAAAAGCAGATATTTGGGATTTGTGGAGCATTTTAAAAGATGTTAGAAGTCCTTCCTGTTGCCCAACTAACTGTGCCAAACTGCTTACTTATATAACATTAACATTTATCATCTACGGTCACTGTACAGGCCAACTTGTGTTATCAGGCACCTAGAGTTAAGAAATGTAAGACTTACTCTACGTTGAGCCCGGTTAATTTGGGATGGGTGACCGTCATCGGGCGGGCATACCACCCCGGTATGTAACCAGCCACCCAGGCCAACGCTCCTACCTTCAGCGGGATGAAAACTGAGTACCGGCCAAAGTGCAATGATGCTCTGCGACTGGCGAGTAAAAGCAGGTATGGCTCATTTCACTTGTGGACAAACATGTGGGTGGCAGGTAGAACTGTGTGATCACTCTTAATGTGCCATACCTGAGCGCTTTAGAGACAAATAGCTCATGATTAAGCACCATAGAAATCTACAGATTACTTTAGTTTGTTGCAGCATAAGGCTCATGACACATGACCAACAAAAAATCAGCCAATACTGTCGAACCACATTGTCAGATGACAAAAAAAGATCATGCGTCATAGAATTCAGCTAACTTTGGTCCACCAATTTGTAGTTGGCAGACAAAAAATATCAGCCAAACATTCTCAAAAACCCACCAAATTATCAGTGCAAATCCTGTCTGTGATTGGTTGGTGGCTTATACATAAACCTAAGTCAGACTGGACACGAGAGAACGGTGACAATTATCAAACTCTCTGAAGAAAAGCCTGTACTTTATGATCCAGCAGAAACATAAACTACCGAAAAACAGAAGTTAAATGACACAAAACAAACAAAAGAGCTATTTTGTACATAAGTGCAGACAAAAATCCAAATATCCATGAAAAAATAGATCACGTGTCACAGGAAAATAGGCCGGCTTTTGTCAGCCAATTTTCATCCATCATGTGCCTTTGGCTTAAGTTTCACTGCCTGCATGCCGTTGCTAATATCAACTAATGCATTCGGCCTAGACAGAAAATGCTAAAGTTCCTCTCATTGGTGTTACCTATGCTCTCTGCACTGCTTGCTCACATAAATGGTGAATATTTATTGGCAGTCAAATAAAAGCCGACAGTAAGACTCAAATTTTCTGGAACACTGAACGAAAGCATAGACAGAAGGCAACAGAAAATATATGAAGTCCAGCATATGAAAGCAGACCTGTAGTAGTCGGGAAGAACTATGTGAGTTCCAGAACTCGGCTGGCAGATCTTGCGACTGTTGACGTCGTCCAGTTCACGAACAAAGTCGGTGTATGGCCCAGTGGCATTCACAATACACTTTGCTTTGATGTTGAACTCGTCACCTGCAGCACATTATCATTAGGATGAATAGATATCCAATCCGATTTTCCGACTCGGACACATTAAGCGAGATTTCAACACCCTATAAGTTACAATGCACCCTCATGATTATAATTTTCACACAAATTCATATTTCTCCCCGCGAAAGCGCGGGAATATGTTTTTACCGGCATTGGTTTGTGTGTGTGTGTGTATCTGTCTGTGACCATGACCAATTTGATGGGAAGGTTACTAGAGAAAAAGAGAAGACTTAAGTTCCTGTTTTGTTACGATTGGTAGAGGGATGTGGAAGTAAAGGTCAAAAAACTCCGTAAACTGGCGACTGATTACATTTTATACTTCTAATAGTAGGTGTGGCAAGTGTTGCCAAGTGTTGGTGACAGAAACCCCCAAATTTCGCATGTGCGTGGAGTTGTACTCTCTCAGAGTACTTTCCATCTAGTTTAAAATATAATCTATAACATTTTTAGGCGACCTAATAAAGTGGGTCTCAAATGTCCGCCCGCCCGTCCGTACGTCTGTCCACAAAAAGTTTCTTCGATTACAATGAAATTTTGTATGTAGGTAGAGGTCGATGAGTGATGCATGATTGTGTGCAGTATGACCTGATCCAAGGTCATGGTCAAGGTCATGAACCCTTGAAAGTCGGAAATTCGGCCATTTTCAAAGGTTATCTCCTCCCCCATTTACAATAAGGGCTGGCAAATGACCACGCATTCTTAAATTAGGGCACAATACCCAAAGACTATGAACTTGGCAGAAATGTCAGTTGCGAGGAGTCGACCGTCAATCCCGTACGGGGCTAATTTATTTGTTAGTTGTAAATGGACAAGGAAGGAAAAAGGCGGAAAGGGGGTACCCCAGCCTCGTGCGGGCATTTACATCAAGAACGACTGCAGGTTGTACATTCCGTCAGTATAACTCTCCAGCTAAATTTTAATAGTCATGTGATTAAACTGGTGCCATTTGGCATAATGCATTTGCTGTTCAAGGACTTATAACCACAACTCACAATACACAACTCAGTATTGACATGGAACAAACCAGTCACACGGTCCTTGACTTTGGCACCACAAAGGACCAGCTTGCCATCTGACGTCTGTTTATTCAGCTCCAACACCTCCGTATGGTTAGCGACATTGGCACCAAGTCGCACTGCCGTCAGTGCTATCGCAATGCACATGCGAGCATCGTCATGTTGACCTACAACAGAGAGTATGTTGGTACAGCAACAGCAGAGAGCAGCGACTGTAGAACGAGAAATTATGCAAGATTGGAAAGCAAAATTTTACTAGCACTGGCATCACTGTTTCAAGTTGTTTTCTCTAAAGATGTATATTTTCCATTTAATGGTTTAATGCTGGTCTAAAAAGTAGCCTAAAGCCTTACCTGGCACGGCCTAATCTGATACAATTTTGGACAATAAAGGCCAGTTAAACATAAATGGACAGTATTCACTGAATAAAAATTCTTTAACAATAAAGACATTTTAACAGACAAAAACCGCCGCAGCTAGGATAAAATAAATTAAGCCCCGTACGAGACTGACGGTCGACACTTCACAAATGATGTTTCTGCCAACTTTAAAGTCACGTGACAGAAAAAATAGACCAAATATCAAAAATCTGGCCCGAACAAATTTAGATATTGTGCCCAAGTTTAAGAATCTGTGGTCGGTTGCCAGCTCCCATTGCAAATGGCTGAGGACATAGCTTTTGAAAATGGCCGGATTTCCAACTTTCAATGGCTTGTGACCTTGACCTTGGATCGGGTCATACTGCACACCGTCGTGCATCAGTCATCAACCTCTACCTACATGCCAAATTTCATTGAAATCGAAGAAACTTTTTGTAGGCGGACGGACGTACGTACGTACATATGCAGGGGTGGACGAACATTTGAGACCGGCTTTATTAGATCGACTGTCGAAGCGTCAACCTAAAAATCTTGATACAGAAATGTTCCATCGTAGGTCCTGGAAACCGATTGATTTTGGGTCAAAGGTCAAAGGTCAGGGTCATGAGGTACAAAAACAGTGCCCTCATGGTTTCTGCACACTAATGAGTGCTCGTGTCTTCCCGTTTCATTGCTGTATTGAGCAAACATCTAAATTCATTCAAAATGCATCACTAACCATCGTAGTACACAAGTGCTCCAACAAGTTTATCTTTCTTCAGCATTGGAAACAGTTCAAGAGCCTTCGACTTTGACAGAACATAGCTTCTCTTTAGCAGCTGTCGTCCAGACACCAGGTCATAGCATTTGATGCCGGCATAAAAATATGGCATCTGCCACCACCTGCGTGCATCAAGTGTGAACACAGCATGAAAACAAGTAACTGTCACTGCTTTGACATTAATGGCTGTTAAAAAGGAAATACATTCAGCCTATAGATTTGTTGGTTGGGATATTAACGTACCCTTTCAGCACAAAAATAAGCTATATCAAGGACAAGGTCTTAGTACAGATTTAGTTCCGTCAGGCTAAGGATGGAAAACAATATAGTAAACTCCCGACCTCATTGCCTTATTGTTCAGCGATGACCCAAAATGGGACAGGAGAGGGGAGGCTCATTTAAGTTATTACGATAGCGTCTACAACAGGGTGGAAACTAACCAACCCCCACAAGACTTATTTATCAGTTCAATGTGACATATTGTGTGTGTAATTGCTTTACTTCAGTTCCTATAACAGATCAGTGCCTAATGACTCTTGCTGTATAATATCTTTTCTGTGTTGTTCTGGCTTTGGAATGCTTCTCTTAGGTAAAACCCAAAAGAAGGATCCACAGGACTTCCCAACCACAGTACCAGACCTGCCCCCTCCACCCCACCTAGCCTGTAGAAAATCTGCTCTAGTTATCTGACAATGTTCTCTTTTGGGGAAACCAGTCCCCAATCTGGAGTAACCCTCAAGTTAGTTAGAGTTTAACGTCACCTTTCAGCACAAATATGGTTATATCAGAGATGATAGATCAGGGGTGGAGAGCTATACCTACCCAGTGAAGAAAGGCCAGTGATATATTAACCTCAACCCTGGCTGCCTTTTTGTTCAGCAGCCACCCAAAAACGGAAAGGGATCGAGAGGCTCATTTAAATTATTATGCTAGCGCCTACAACAGGGGAGACAAATATCACCGCAAAAAAAAACTAAATCAAATACGACAAAAAAGAGCATGCATCGTTATTTTAAAAATACATATAACATAAAATCAATACAAAAAACTAAAGCCAGATTTAGTTGCCTCCTACAACATCTGGCCTGAAAACAGAGTGGGAGAAAAAGATACTAAAAGATAAGAGTAGATGGTGGGGAAGTGAAGGGATAAGGAGGGAAGGGGGATTGCCCCGAGCCCACAGCCCCACACGGGGCAAAGTAACCCCCAAAAAGTCAAGTAGTGAGCATTCACAATGCAAAATGTGGATTTACATACATGACCATCACAAGAGTACCTGTAAATAGGAAGCATGATTGGTAACGGATGTGCAAGGTGGGGAGCAATCTGACAGAGATTGCCGCGCTCAGCAAGTGCCTCCTTCACCATACGATAC
>Ga0209780_1000308_pt1 | contig 24728 bp, 12 predicted proteins | sample WorMetexBAHAMAS2_FD_187384 | JGI IMG/M metagenome (GOLD analysis project Ga0209780, IMG submission 187384) | Marine gutless worms symbiont microbial communities from Max Planck institute for Marine Microbiology, Germany - Inanidrilus exumae... | ecosystem: Host-associated > Annelida > Digestive...
ATATTATAATATTAAAATATTTTAGTAAATATGTTATTTAATTGACAAAGGTATTTATATTCATAATTTTTTATTAATCCTGCAGTGAGTGCATTCTACTGCAGTCTTACTGTCTTAGGCTACTTTGAAGCTCTTAGTTCTATGGGAGGAGTTGACTGTAACTATCTCTGGATCTGGTTTGGTAATATATTATGAGCCGTCTCTATTAATTATGATGTAGTTAGCAGATACATAAAGTGACTATTCAACAGAAATATTTATGGACTAAGTGTAGCAGTTGAAGATCAAAGTTATTTTACACCGTGCTCAGGTCAGAATGCGATGATGGCGGACGCGAGCAATAGAGCATTCTACTATAGTTAGGCCTACTACTACGCTGCTGCTGCTGCTGCTGGTGGTGATGATGATGACAATGATGATGTTGAGGTGCTGAGTGTCGTCCGGTCCCAGGATACACTGCGGTGTAGTGACTCGCACGCCGTGCTGTGCGGTCCCTCCTCTACTCCTCAGTTAGTTGACGGTCGATCTCGACAATTTAGTCTGTCTTGACTGTCACAATCGCACGCGGTTGATGGATCACAGGCGCGTGACGTATTCACACTCAACTGCAGGGCGTCGCTCGGCAAATTTCCCGTCGAGACACGCTACGATCAGTCCACGCATACATTGAACATCTTTTTCACAGTCGGACAGACACACCAGAGGACAGACCATAAATGTGTAAAAACGATGAAATATTCAAAAATGTTAAAAACGTACAACGTGACAAAAATAAAAAAAAACGTTACATATATTATGTTCAGCTCACATGTCTAATGCCTAACAATCCTCGTATAAAGTAACTCGAACTACGAAACCGAGTTTTGCAGTTGTTATAAATACCGTTTATGACAGCTAACCGGTAGGTTAAAAAAGTTTGAAAGTGAGTTATAAATAGGTAAATATAGTTATTCACGTTAATCGTCTCACAAAAGAAAACAAAGCAATCGTAGATATCAGACTTCGCCCGTGGTGTGCAATCCCCCCACCCCGTTTGCGACCGATAATAGACTCGTCCAACACTTGCATCAACCGTCTGCCCCTTTCTTGTGCACGCCGCTGCATGGACCAGTCCAATTCGCAATTCATAGGGTGCCAGGCTTGTCAGGCACATGTTTATCCCAAAATTACCCATCCCCTTTGGGGATCCTCATCCCCACGTAACACACTGTCTCTCGGGTCAAGCCCACTCGTTATCCCTAACGGCATCTCGATCGGTTCACTCTTTTTGTATGGGTCTCAAAGGCTATGCTGTACAGAACATTGTCAGTGGGGAAGAAAACCCCCAAAACTGCCCCTTCCCTTGGGATTTCGTCACCCTGCCGGAGGATGACCGAGCCACTGCCATAGGCAACACACACAAAAATTATGTGAAGATCGCGCGTGTGCTTCCGGAGATATCCTCGCGGACACACACACACACACACACACACACGCACACAGACATGCTCATTACAATACTTCGCAACCGCTCCCGCGGGCGAAGTAATGATATAAAAGGTAATTCCTTTGGTAGTTTTGCTAATACTTCAGCTATTCTTCAAAATTATTAAACGAAACTTAATAATACATTACATATAATATACACGCACATTTAGAATTATTGTCTACAAACAGATCGGCTGAGTTTTATCTGGCTATTTTAATATGTGACATAATCGTGCGAATTAAACGTAGAAACTACTCGATTTTATCGTGTTCAAAAACGTCCATAGCCTATAGCGAAACAACATAGCGTCTTCAGCGTTCAGTGTAAGGCGTTAATACTCAGTTTAGCTGCAGTCTGATGAGTGCTGCGATGACGGCCGTTTTGAATGGGTAGCGCGGCGAGCGGCATTATTGCGGGGCGGGGGCGAAGTCTGCCATCTCCAATTGCCTTTTTCCTATACAGAGGCGTGTGAATCATGGAAGCTGCAAATCGCTAAGTTGCCAAGTGCGCACGGTAATTCTAAGTATTGCCCAAGGCAATTTGTCTTAACGTTGCTAATACCGGAGATCCCAATATACAGAAAACCATATCTGTGGGATACTGACCGGGGGTGCTTAAGACAAGGGGATTTTGGCCGGGGAGGGCTTCTGATTCTGACTGGGGCGCGCAGTGCTGCGGTGTACGTAGGTCAACAAACGAAAAGGCGTCATGCTGCGAGAGGACTGGGTGTGTTCCGTCTCCGTCGCTGCTGGCACTCGTTTAATGCATCTTGTCCGGTGTATGTATTATTAGTGGTATAGTACATGTATTCTTCATCTTGGTTATGAGATTCACGGCCGGCCGCCCGGGTCTCTGTGGAACGACGGAGCAATGCGGCTGTAGGCGCGCCCCGCGGGAGTCGTCCGCCGCGTGCGTCCTACACTCAATGGCTGCGCAATAATTGATGTAGTGCCTGCTTGCCGAGACGGGCAAACACAGCCACTGAGAGACGTAGTGAGATGACCACGGTCAGCTGGTCAGTGGTGGCCTGGTGGCCAGTGATGCTGAGGCGTATACCTGGTGATCGGACGGGCGTCTCGGGTACCATTACATTCATTAGTGCACGCGGCTCGACGCTAGCGCCTAATGCCTTGTCGTTACTCATCGTGATGCTAGCTGAGCGTCGGGCGCGCGCCGTGCATCCACTTTGTGTGAAAAATAAACCGACGGAACTGCTGAGACAAATGCTCGACCTCACTCCGGCGACGCTGTCGACGATGACCGTCAGTGCCACAGGCAGCGGTCAGCGGCGTCAACCTTATACGATACGATACGATACGATATATTTACGTGCGTCAAAAGCTGACAAAATGGCCAGCTTAGTCTAGCGCACGGCACAGAAACAAAAATTAAGAAAAAACTAAAAATAAAAACCGATTAGCTCAGAAGAAACGGTGAAGGCAAAAATCCGTGGAGGCAGTCCGGGAGGAAGAAATGGAACTACGGGGGATAGGATTTGTGAAACAGGTAGGTTTTAAGCCGGGGTGAAAGAGAGGGAGTTATATTGATGAGCAAAGTTGTGAAACAGAAGAGGAAGAAGTGATAGGTGAAGGAATAGGTGAGTCGGAAGTGGAGGAACTGGTACTAGAATGAGGTAGACGAAGAGATAACCTCATTGAAGATAACACCCTCGACGACCATTGTGTTGCATGACTTTTTTGATACCGTGTGAAATCTTAGATTTAGCTACTAAATATGGGATAAAAATCTGTATTTACCTCGACCCCGTTAGAGGTGCGAAGCACTCTGATCAGCGTATTTGTATCGCTTTTGTTTGTCTGTCTGTCTGTTTTTTCGCGCGCATATCTCAAAACCCACAATTGAAATTTCACCAGCTTATCTCTACACGTTACCTAAACGGCTGTGGTTCAGTTCTCCACTCACGATGATGCAATACGTTATGTACTTCCGGTTTTCTGGATGACGTCATATTTTATACACAATGGAACGAATACGCGAGAATCGACGACGCATATGTTTCGTCCAGTTCGCCAGTTGGCAGCACCATAGCGTTCAAAGATTACCTGCCGCTTATGCTTTCAGTCAATCAGTCAATAAAATAACGTTTATAACGCGCACAGTAGTCAAGCACAGGCTTGAATCTGAGGCGCGGACGTTCGCTAGGTGGCAGGGTATACTCAGATCTATGAGTGAGTGAATAGATAAGTTTTGAGGTGAGATTTGAATGTGGCCAAGGTTTGAAGAGGGTCCCTGTCTCTGTTCTCGAAACCGACCCGGAAAACTCAGACATCTGCTATCAAAACCCAGCTGAACTGTTGATTTGAAAGTATGTTAATCGCCCGTTATCACTAATTATTCGTGCAGCGTCGTCACGCTGCCTTCTTTACTTACTTATCTGCTGACTTGCCGAGACAGTAGAAACTCGCAGCGTCAGTCTGTCACGTGGAGACGGCTGGGGGCACCTGCTAAAGACCGCTGCTGCGTGCTGGGAACTCGTCACCGGGCAGGTGTTTGAGTGACGCCGACGCCGAAAATGTGGCTGACAAGTGTCGGTCGGTCGAGCTGCGGCTGCAGGAAGTGACGCGGTGACGCCACGCGACGACAGCAGAAGGCGACAAAACAAATGTACGTCACAGTGCAGCGATCGATCCGATCCTATCCTCCGAGGACTCTCGGTTTGCGCCGTCGTCGCCGGCACATTTGTCTTATGGTTAGTAAAGTGCAAGTTGCTGTCGCCGCGCGACTCCCTTGAGGACCGTGTGCCGGCAACGTCATTATGCGTGCGACGCGCCTAATACATTTGCGGCCTGTTAGCCGGCGCCTGCCAGACACCCAACGAGCCGGTCTCTGGGTGCTAGGCGACTGTGCTTGGCTCTAGTTCGACCCCTCGGCTCACGTCTCGCTGACATTTGCATCACCTCAGTTCAGCGCCGTGCCCAGCGTCGAGTGTCCGATGTCCAGTCTGAGTGATGTTGGTCGATTCCCGAGACACTGACCGCGGCCCATGCACGGCTCGTTCGTGGCTCGCCTGACTTGCTGGCTAGGCCTACCTCAGAGAAGCACGTAGCACGGTCGTCGATGTTTGTGGGTGTGGCTATCTGTCTGTTGGCGGGATCACTTCCATGGATTTCCACGAAATTTTGGGATGGTGCACGTCTTTTACAACCAACAACAAACTGCATAGGATTTTTAGAGTAATTGGAATATACTAAATTTTATCGACCACTTTGTGGCCGGGTAGAGCAGTCGGTCGTCGCGTGTGTCTGTGCGTGTTAGGACGATACAACTTTCGAACGAAATGAGGTTCAACGTAGATATTTTGCGCGATGGTTCGCCCTAACTATCTAACTATCTAACTATCTCTACAGTCATGTTCGTTGATCAAGGTCATAGGTGTCAAAGTTCAAGAGAAGCTACAGGAGGAAAACGTTTCTTCATCGGCTGAAAGTGAAAGTGATGGGAAAACTAATTTCGGCAACGTGGCTGAAAAACAGACCTGAATTGGAAACTGCAAATACGTAATGCCAGTGGTCGGTGCGACCTCGAATGAGGACTGTTCTAATTTCACGGATGCTTCAGTAACTCCGTTCCGTGCACTAGGCCTACAGCTGTTCACTAGTTGACGCACTCGCATAGGTTTGAACTTCCTGAGTGCTTTCTAGTTGAATTTAATTTCAAAGGAAACTTGATCGTTAACTTTTCGTCTCGTGAGTGCGGGAAGCGGAGATATTTCTTCGTCCTGTACTAGGAACAACAATAGTTCAGCTGTTATGTCGCAGAGAACAAGCATCAGCCTCTAAGATTATTCGTTATATGCAGCACTGTCCTGTAGTTCGGTTCATTATCTATAACACAGACAGTATGTCATCAGGCTATTATTCAACTGTGGTGTCAACATTCAAATCTTCTGTAACATCAAAGACGCAGCCTACATATGAGTCAGTCAGTTTTTGTAAACAAGAAGCTCACTTATTGCCGAGAGACCATGCAGTGCGTAACGTCAACTCTAAAAAGTAAAGGTCTGATTCTTCTATAGCGCTACTTAGTCACACGGTAAACAACATGTCCAGCCGTGCTTTACAATCTCGGAAGTGGCAGTTGATCGGCAGGAGCCAATGGTGCTGCAGCGCAAATGCGGCCATCCATTGCACGCGCTAACAGACAATCGGACCCGCGACTGCAGCTATGCACCGCCGGCACCCCAATAAACTACACCAGGCCTTCACCACGTAAGCATTTACCAGATGGCGCCACCAGAGCAAGGTAGCACATCCGATTACAACCTACTACTCATTTAGCGACCTCGAAAGGATGAAAGGCTGAGTTGTTGACCTAGTTGGCTGAACTGCAGCGGACCCACATAAGTGGACACCCGCCAGGCGCCAGCTGCAGGTCGAGCGCAAGACAGGGAAAGTTCGCCAGCCAAAGACCGACGTTCTACCACTGTGCTAGTGTTCCTGTCAGAAATTTAACTAGTAACTTTCCTACTAAAATACAAATAACTGGCAAACAACCCGTCTCACACGGTCTCAAACATATAAGTATGATCTTTGTCCTCGTGTGGACATAGGCACAGCGCAGCAACTAACCTTAACCCAAACCGTAACCCTAACCCAAACCCTAACCCAAATGACCATAACCCTACTAAACGTAACCTAATGTGAATCAGTTGATGCATCCAGTGAAAACTAGACGGGTTGCAGTCAGTGGTGGATCGAGGGGTAGGCGACTGGGGCAGCTGCCCAGTGCGGTTTGTTGGGCCACCATGTACATCTGTTGGTGTTTAACATCGTGTTATTTGACTGTTTTTTCCTAACAGGCAACAAGGCAGCATCACGTGGCGCCGCTTCGCCTACATCACCACAGTCGCCGGTGACGTCATCAGAACCTGTGCTGACGTCAACGGCAGGTGCGCTGGCCGGCGACGCATTGCCGTATTCAGTCGGGGTAGACGACGTGCACACGTTCGCGTGCTGCTTCTGCGACAAAGCTTTCTCCAAGACATCCTACCTCAGTAAACACAGACAGGTCTGCGTACAGATCAGCTTTTCATTTATCGATCACAACTCGTAACTGTTTACAGGCTACCGTCGACGATCGCCTTTTGAGTAAGTGTCTTGTGCGATGAATGAAAGTCGAGTGCGCTCGCGTTTTATTATAGCGTGACACACGGCCATCTTTTACGTCGTCGCAACACGGTCCCACCGAGCTGGCGCGGTCGGCCGCGAAGCAGTTTGTCATAGACGATTTCTCCGACCAATTATGACCTTTCACTCCTGACCCCTGACCTCGACCGGCGCTGGCAGTCGCTGTTCAGTCTCGCTTTAAGTTGTCGCTCGCCGCGGGAGCGACGCACGGAGCACGTGATGCTTCACGCGTATTCTCGCGAGACTCACAGATTATTGCGAGATCAGCCAAGCCTGGACGTCGATCGACTTAGTCCCTTGGTCCACAGCGGCCCTGCAGCGCTGTAGGAAGTCCGGCCGTCCATCACGGCCCGACGCCGCAAACGGACCATATCAAGTTCGGTCGGTAATAGCACTGACCCACGGGGCCTGGCTTGACGACGGCCGCACGCCTGCCCGACCAAGCGTTGCGTCGTCCATACCGAGCGAGCGATCGGCGAGTAGAGGGAGAGAGAGCGGCGTAGCGACGACCGCGGCGACTGGAGGTCACTCGCCGCGGCTGTGATGTCACGACTCGGTCTCGACGGTACGATGCGCCCGGCACGTCGACCGACCGACAATCAGGGGAACCAACCAGTGCGACGACCGGCGGTCAGTGCCCGGCCGGCCGACGGACCCCCGAGGACGACTCGAGCCGTGCCGGCCGTCTGCAGATCACGACAGAGTTGACTGGGGCAAACAGCCAGAGACCCCTGCAGCCGTGTCGGTCGGCACTGATAAGCATGCGTCGAGGGAGTTGAGCGCCAGCTTGGTCGTCGACGAGCGAGGCCTGCAGGCCAGCCGTGCTCGACGCGACGACGTTAGGTTAGAAACGACGTCTCGACGCTCGAAACTAAACATCCGCCGTATACACCACGTGATGTTCTCAGCTGCATCCCTGAACAGCTGCAGCACCCTGCAAAGAGCCCTGGTCGCACACTAAGTATGTAAGCGAAATACACTGTAACAACCTACAGCGGATTTGGGAAAGAATACCAAGCAAGTACAATAAAGTTGTGTGCAAGACATGATCATAATCTTTCTTTTGAGTGTTACCAACTGGTTTCCCCACTGACCTTGAGAAAAGTCGGGATTTGATTTTTACCGCGCGACGCTATGCTAGCGCGGTATATGCTGTCGTCGTGTGTCTGTTTCCAAAACGGCTAAACGTAGGATAACGCAAATCACGCCATACGATAGCCCGGAGACTCGCGTTTTCTTACGCCAAAAATCTCCCCGAAATTCCAACGGGGTCAACCCCTACAGGGGCGATAGATAGAGGTGGGATAAGTTCAAATTGGCGATTTTCGACCAACATCTCCCTATATCTCAGAAACGGTGCAAGACAGTGACATAGTTACTATGGAACACTAACAGAAACTCGTATGTGCTCTATCGAATGGCGCTATTTCCAGTGACTATAGGTGACCCCCTAACTACTAATAGCAAATCGTATGCGGCCTATCGAATGACACCATTGTCAATGCCCTTGGATGACCTTGAAGGGCCACTTTTGCTGTTTGAAACGTTTATAACTCCCATAGCTCACGAAACATATAGCACGAATTTACTAACATAGCGCGTCGCGCGGACCCTCTGCGGTAGCTGAGCTTCTTGTTGAATATAAGTACCCTTTTACTTTATCTGAAACTTGACTCGTAGTGATCGCGAACAGTATAATTCAGGTGAGTGTTATGACGTGTTGAAGACGACACAGTGAACTGCTCGCAGCTAAGTAAGTAAGCAGGTAAGTATACTGGTAATCCAGTGCATCATATGTATGTGCTAGCACTTACGCACGTACGTCTTAGCGATAGAGATCTGCATGATGGACAGAAATACACGCATCCCATCAGTTCCCGCAAAAAATTGCTTCCATCAACATTCCATCACAACCGGACAGCAGGCAGTTGACAGAATAGGATATCCGCTCAGCAGTAACGAACGGTCAACTGACAATAAAATACAGTCCAAGTTTTTGCGTTTTGAAAGAAGTTGCAGGTGAATTCACTTTTAATTGCTCGAGGTGCACCAGAGAAGTCAAGTAGCGCTACAGTTCCGCAGTAATCCCGTACGTTTTCTCATCCAAGCGGAGGTCCTGCGACATTTGTTTCCATACGGGAACCCCACAACTTAACTTCCATCCTGCGGGATGGATTCTCACGTATTGCCGTCATACCGATCACCATGCAGGACTCAGTTAACGAGTGCTTGATGCTATACGGTGTGAGTCACTAACGTAGCGCGTAGACGAGCGTGCATGTGACGTCAGAATGACGTGTGACGCACCTGTCGCAGGTGTCTCACGTGCACCAACACTGTGATGGATGTCAACACTGCCGCGCAGTCACTGCCGTCGTTCGCAAGCAGCCTGCTCGTCACGTGACCGCAGATGCTTCACACCAGCAGCAGCAGCCGCCGCCGAGACACGAGTGTTGGTCGTGTCAGTTCGTCTCCACCAGGTATTCTCTACTGCTTCACTCTCAACTTACTAACCGGGTCACACAACACTATGCCTCAAAATGCGCCAGCTTTGGCTTGCCAGAACCTCTATACACTGTACACAGCATGCGTTTTTTACAATTGCTGGTACATGATAATGCTCAGATCCTTAGATGCTAATTGCAACGATAAGAAACCAGCACTCACAAGAGCGCCATGACCCACGCCAGCAATGTTTTTTGTGCGTCGTGACCTTGACCTTTGACCTTTTGACCCCAAAATAAATGTATTCTCAGGACTCGGTGTTTAACATTTCTGCGTCATGTTTGGTGATCCTAGCTGCGTCGGTTTTTGAGATATCGCCTGGAAAGATATACAAACAAACAGACAAACAAACAAGCGCACAAACGCCGCTGACAACCCTGCCCATGCGACTATCGTCGACGTGGGTAAATACTAGTTCTCACCTACCTGTAATGGTGCTCATTATGCACAGGTAAAGGTAAAGGCTTCCCATACTCGTTACCGAGCGTTGGGCCCGGAGCTGATCCCGGTATACAGGCAAACAGCCCGCAGAAGTCATCCACCCAACGGTGGGCTGCCATTACTTTTCGCCAGGTCTGCGGTTACATTCCTTTATTTTTTGCTTTTCCATCCCTTCCCATTCTACCAGAATAATTCCACTCCGTTTCCAGGCCGGATATCGTAGCAGGCGATATCCGGCCTGGAAACTAAACATGGCTTTAGCTTTTTTGTGTTGGTTTAATGTTATAAGTTTTGTTTAGTCAAGGATGCATGCTTGTTTTTGTAGTATTTGATTTAGTTTTGTCTTGCGGTGTGATAGTTGTCTCCCCCTGTTGTAGGCGGTAGCATAATAGTTTAAATGATCCCTTTCCCTTTTTGGGTGGCTGCTGAACAAAAAGGCGGCCAGCGTTGAGGTTAATATATCGATGACGCTGGCCTTCCTTTACTTGATAGGGATAGCTCTCCACCCCTTTCGTCTCCGATATAGCCATATTTTTGCTGAAAAGGGACATTAAACTCCAACTAACTGTGCTAGAACAAGTGAAAGAAGAAAACTGAGTGGAGAGGCTAACTATACGGTTCACCTTGAAAACGTTAAGACGCAGGTACCTGGTAGATAGTGCATGCCATATGCGTGAACGTTTATAGAGTGCAATATGGAATGGAGATCATCACATTACATAATGATACTGCGTACGGTAACGTTTAACGACGTTCATGCGCTTCAGTGCGTCTCGTCATACTGAACACAGACCTATTATGTTCTATTAATAGGTCTGTGATACTGAACGTCTACCAGTGGGGTAGGCCTATGCCTAATAAGTCCAGTTATCCAGCTCATCCTTATGTACGCAATTCGACTTTTCTCGCGGAGTTGACAAGGTCGAGAAATGAACCCGCAAATGTTCGAGTCCTTTCCTCGTTCGACTGTGATCTTCTTTCTCCCGACACAGCTGTTGTACCAGTTCTTTAACCGTGTTCTCCAGTCTGGCAACATCACTGTTCAGCTGAGTTTTCGCCTCGGCATCTGCCAGTCTCTGTTCATCCAGTACTTTCATCCACTTGGCTTCGACACATTCGATGCTCGTTTCATATCGACAGCCTGCAGCGGAGAGTTCATTCCGTGTGCTCTCCAGCCGTCTACTCAGGTCATTTCGCTCGGCTTCGTCCGATCGCAGACGGTTCAGCTGCTCCTTTGTTCGGTCAAGTTCCGTCTTGAGGTGACTTGCGAGCATGTGCAGTCGTTTGTTGGCTGTTTGGGCGTCATCTAGACGTCGTCGAGTTGTCTCCAGTGACTTGTGTTGATCACATCGTTCAGCGGTCATTCTCCCGACGTCGTCTTGAAGCACACACACTTGACTGCGAAGACGAGCGTTTTCTTCACCGGTCGCTTTGAACGCCCGACGTAGTACCTGAAGTTCGTTGGAATCCCAGATGCACGAGTCTTGCCCTGTGTGTAGGTCACTCTCCTCGGGTTCGTTGCATTCGCTGCATACACGGTCTTTTTGCTGCTGTGAAGACTGGAGTTGAGTGTCTTCATCTAACTCTGGACTTCCTTCTTTTTCAGCTAACAAAACACACTGTATTCATAGTCAGCTGTCATAGCTCGTATATGCGAACGTTACATAAAATACTTACCACCCGAGCCATCAATCTACTTTTAACCGCCACCTGTAAGTTAACCTCCATCAGCACTATGCTGAAAACAGATCCTTAGAGCACAAGTTAATTACACCTGGCAGTATCTGAAGATATTAATATTCATATGCTTGCTTGGCTGCAATGTCTGACTGGCACGTGAAATCATCACTTTTGTTTGTTGCTGTCGTTTTAGCTGCTGTCAAAGTTGTCTAAAATTGTGTGACTCTTTACTTTCACTGCTTTGAGCTGCTGTCAGCAATTATAGCAAAGACATGCGGCCTCTAAAAACATCACTTCAAAAATCCCAAATGCTTGCCTTTGGGTGAGCTGGCCTAAGACTGAGTAACCCCGGAAAGCTTAAAGCAGCAGAGTATAGCACTATAGTAATGTTCTCTGACATTAATACTAACTAGATGGCTGTATTGTGTGGAATGCCCGCAATACAATATTCGGCTCGAAGCGCTCGGCCGTCTGTGCACAAACTGTTTACTTCATGCATTCGACGACACCTAGTGTCACGTGACTGAATAGTCGATGGTGATTGGCTGCCTGCGATTGAGTGATGTCAGCGTTATCTGCCGTGTTGTCAACCCGTGTTGAACGTCGCAGAAAAGTTTGGGAGGTTTCTTGTACGGAATGTACAGTTCGGGGGAATAACTTTGAATTGATTCCAATGGCAGAAATGGAAACAAGAAATCCCATAGAGACTTATTTTGGTAGTGAATTTCCGGCAGTTTGTAGTCATTAAGGAGTTATAGCGGCCTGAAGTCGCAAGACATTAAAAATTATTAGAAATGTTTACGTTTTTTGGAAAAACGACCTTTTACGGTAAAATTTTCAAAATTCTGTTACGAATGTTTTTATCGCCAAACCGATCGACGTGTTATGTTCTAATTTCGTAAAATTTGGCCGACTGGAAATCGGTGAAGTCGTGCGTTGCTTACCTGACAAAAAATTTCGCCTGGGTCTCCAGCTGTCGCTACTGCGTGGATCGCGCCCAAAATCTGCCATGGCCAACCCCCAACAATGTACTCAGAGTGCCCAGATTTCATCCAAATCGGTTCACTTTCGGCGGACGGGCGGAGTAACAGCCGAACGCGTGAACACCGCCAAAACGCGCCGCAGTGAATCCAATATTCCGCTGAACGCTAGCTTCGAGCCGAATAATAATAAATTAGCCCGGTACCGGACTGACGGTCAACTCTTCAGAACTGATGTTTCTGCCTACTTCGAAGTCACGTGGCACAAAACTAGGCCAAATATCAATAATCCGGCCCGATCAAATTTAGATATTGTGCCATAGTTTAAGAATCCGTGGTCAGCTGGCGGAGGAGATGGCTTTTGAAAATGGCCGGATTTCCAACTTTGAAGGGCTCGTGACCTTTACCTTGACCTTGGATCGGGTCATACTGCATACCCTCGTGCATCACTCATCGACCTCTACCTACATGCCAAATTTTATTGAAATCGAAGTTACGTTTCGCAATATTGTAATCCACTTTCCAACTGAATAAACTTCTTAATTTTCGAGACATGCTTGCAGAGCTCCAAGTTCCTAGGTTATATAAATCAAATTAAAATTGTCTACTTCTAGTTCGAAATAAAAGCCAAAATAAAGTAGAGAAATTGCAGTCGTATCGACGTGCAGACCCACGCCGGGCGAATGTAAATTCCCCAGGGTTAGGCTTAGGATTTAGCCTTTGACCTTTTGACCTCTGGGTCAGTGCATGCCGAGATCCTGCCACGGACTATATGTCTACCAACTTTAGTGCTGATAGCTCAAGCCGTTTTCATTTTAGAGCGCGGACAAAAAGACAGACAGACATACGCGACTGAACGCCCTACCCCACGTCTGCGGCTATGTAGCCGGCGTGAGTAATGAGCGGCACACCGTTGTGTAGGCTATAAGACTGAATGTAATATAACAGCTTACTTCTGGCAGCGGCACTGGCCTCCTGCATCATTAACCACACCCGCTGGTAGACGTTTTTAATAGTCTCCACATCCGGCAGAGATATTCCCCTAGCACGTTTTGCAAACAGTTCCTCGCTGCTGCAACCAGGTTCAGACTCCGCCGGCAGATCACATCCATGTCTGTCAAGTACTGCTGTTGTAATGCTGCCGTGAACAAGTTGCTGCAGGGACAGTCTGAACGTTGGAGGAAACAGATCCTCAACCCAGTGTCCAGCACTGCTTTCTGCGTTAACTTGGTCAGCAGCATCACAGGTCTCACTCATGGCTGCACATATGACGTGGCAGGTCTAATCCACTTATCTAAAAAGACAGCACCACACATTATTCTTGGTTCCGGTGTTGGAAAGCCAGCATAAAGGCAGCAATGCCCTAGGTTCATCTGGAAGATGGCCATTAAAACGGATGTAAGTATCAAGTCAGGCAAAGTACAGTGTTCAATCACAGCTAATGGTACAAATCTTGAACAAGTCTCACAATACAAGTATCTTTGGTCTTGGATAACAGAAGATGGAACTTGGAAGATGTGAGCTGGACATTAAAAATAGAGTAGCCATGGCAAAAGATGCACTTTGGAAACACAAATAACTTTTGCAAAGAAATGTCAGTCTACACGTAAAGAAAAGGATGTTAAAACTGTTACGTCTCCAGTTCTGAATTACTCAAGCGAAAGTTGGACAATGAATAAAAATTCAATCTTCAGAATAAATGCATTTGAACAATGGTGTTATAGAAGATTGCTGAAAATAAAATGGACGGATAAAATCTCAAATGAAAAAGTGTAAGAAGAATAAAAGAAGGTGAAATGTGTCTGTGCGGAAGTATTCAAAAACAGAAAATGGCTTTCACAGGTCATGTCCTCAGAGGGTCAAGTGGTGAAGATGCATTTCAGATATTAGAAGGCAAACTGGAAGCGACTACAGCACAAGGAAGACCAAGACGAATCATTCCAATTATTACAAGCATATTTAATTATTAATGCTGCAGACAGGTCTTCACAAGATCATGTGGTGGAATAAGGGGTAGTGCTGAAATTGCAGAACTGGACATTGCATGACTGGTCAGTGATGGACTGGATAATGAAGGACGGATTTTGCCCGCTATGATTTGAGTGACATTAGCTTGTAAGCAACGGATGCCTACTCACATACATCCAACATTAGTACATCATATGTTTTTTTAAAAACAACTTGAAATTGCTAATTGTACAACTCATTATACTGTCTGGCACTGCTGGTAATGTACGAAATCACCTTTTCATATACTGGCAATTAGATTACTTCAGCATCATATAAGAACACTGAGCATACATGAGTAATATTATAATGGTACAACAGTATATTATAGACAATTATTCCCAAGTGCTGGTTTAAAATTTTCAACAGCAAATTATAAGAAACCGTAATTTATGTAGGCTGACATGCAATGTAAACGAAATGTGACAGAGCTTTCGTTCCAGTGAGTGAGTGAGTGACTGAGTAGATTCTTAATGGCACATCAGCAGTTCAGCACATTATACGCAGGCTATTCAGTGCCTTAGAAAGGTAGTGAATGAGTGAGCAGATGGTAACTAAGAAATTATAAAATTGAGGTGTAAAATCAATGCTATAAAGCTTATATATTTTTCATTCCAACAGTGCACATTACGAGCATCAAACAAACTTTATCCATCATTGTCCTCATCCTGCAATGTTTTTTGTCATCAGTCTGTCAATGTCAGTTTCAGCACTTTCTATCAACCCAAATTTGGAATGGCTTGGTAAAAGGTTAGGTAGAGTTTGCCGCAGCATTGCATTACACTACTGGCAGTGCAGTAATAAAAACTCCACCAATTGTTTTATGGTTAGTAACATGGTTAGGATTAATGGTGGAAAACAGTACAATTGCAATAAAATACAAATACAAACAAATAAATCCAATGACTACAGTGTCATAGTTTCATCATCATCATAGGATTATTTATAGTGCGCCGACTACAAACGTAGGCCGCCGGTGCATTACAATGTCAAACATTAAAATGGTAAAAATTAAAATAGTGGTAAAATGTTAATAGGATTAGTTAAAAGCTTCTGTAAATAGGTGTCTTCAGCTTCCGTTTAAAAATATTCAGAGAGGCCGATGCACGAATGTTCCGTGGAAGTTGATTCTAACCAATTCAGTGCTTGCTGATATAAACGATTTTGCAACCACTTTTAAAAACTAAATAAACTATTGCAACTTTTGCAAGCTCTTATGATGTCAGACAGCATCTGCAGTGGTGGATTCTTTCTGTAGGAACTTGGCAGCAACGTGGCTGAAAACGCACGACATCTGGAAAATATGTGCAAAAACAGAGGCAACACCGGCTATCAGACAAGCAAAAAATATTCAGCTTCTGACCCCTCCGCGCCCGCAGATCCCGTTTTGTGGGGGCTTTGCTCTTTAACACCACCATGTGCTCTGCTTCTGGACCAGGCCTGCTGGTAACCTGACCCGCAAATCCCCTAATCCGGCCGTCATTTTCCAACTCCAACATCCGCCACTGAGCATATGGTTCCTGACAGCTGTAACGCTCGTTTGCACAGCTGAGACAGTGCCCGAATTCGATAGTGGTCTGATTTGGTTCATTAGTGCTCAGAAATCCTAAACGTTCATTACTATATGGCTGAGACATGCTATAAACAGCAGTTTATTTCTACAATTTGCAATTTCCGTGTTTGAATTCACTAACACGGCATCTTTAACATACAAGACGTCTTTGAAGTAGCGTCCTTAACAACCGTGTTGACAACGTCCGTTAACATAGAATATTTAACTCGGTGACAAATTCTGTCAGTGCACAAATCCAAAGAACTTCTGAAATAGACTAGAGGTGACATCCCTATTGGTTTATCCTGGTTTGTCTGTAAGTTGACGGTAGCACAGACTAGATCCGCCCCCAACTGGCAATTATAATATTGGCGCGTGTGCGGGTGATCGGCTACGTCGCTACATATAGCCGCTCGCCCATCCAGACGCGCCTTCTACGTGCTGCTGCTGTCAGCTGCCCTACTGAACTTAGACTGTGCCAATAACTCGTCCATTTGTTGACAAATCCGATTTAACAATATCATAATATCGTACTACTGTGTTTAATGGCTTATTTATTTTGCAGAAAAAAAGCAATTCGTGCTATTACTTTCTCAAAATGGAATACTCATACTGCTCCTTTATTTCACAATTAGTTACATGAAATAAGTGGTAACTGGTAATATATCGTTAACGGTGCAGGATAGAGACATAGTTGCAATGGAAGATTAATAAGAAATCGTATGTGGCCTATTGAATGGTACCAGTGCCAATGCCGTTGAATGACCTTGAAGGTCACTTTTGCTGATTGAAACCTTTCTAACTGTCATACCTCGTGAAACATAGCATTAACTTACTAACACAGCGTCGCGCGGTCCCTCTACGATAGCTGAGTTCCTTCTTTGATTATGTCGTATTTTGAGGCAATAAATGTGTGTCAGTTAGTCAGTCAGATTCCTAAGTCAGCATTTAGTCACTTCATTCGTTCTGGTTCTCTAAATACTTCGACTTTTGAAAACCACTACTCCATTTCTGGTGCCAACTTTCACCTCTCATCATTGTGCCTTCGTCACCGATCAGTGTCGGCGAAGGTATTATGTACTTTTCGGGCTGTCCGTTCGCCGCGTTCGATCGTCCGGACGGATATTGATACCATCACGATATCTCATGAACGGCTTGAGCAATCTCTACCGCAGCCATTGCGAGAGTTAACTTAGTTAATTTGATAAATGCATACTTAGCATCCGGTTGGCCGTCAACCCTCAAAACAAGTCAACGGACTTGGGCTGTGAGTCCGCCGGTATAGACTTCTTTCGCCATATCCGTCATCGCCATTTGTGGCGATTGGCGAGTGATGTATGCGATTTGACTTTGTACAACGCAAGTTCGACGACTTGTTCTGTGTCATACAGAAACACTTAGCTATAAAACACTCTGTGGGAGACTAGACGACATAAAACACCTGTCCATCATATGATCCGAACTCGATACACCGGCCAGTGACGTCTGACCATTTGTCAGACGACAGACATCCGCTAGCTAACAATGGTCGGACCCAGTTCGACCAGCTGTTTGCTTCGACCCGACCCAGTTGTTGGCGACTGGACGATGGCTGACGGTCAACTACTCGGTTGATTTCCCGGCGGTTTGGTCGTCGCGCGGTCCCTCGGCGCCGAGTCGACTGACTGCGGGCGGCTTCATTTCGCGACGACGCGCGCCCCGCGGGTGTTCATTACAGAAAATGAGTCCGGCGTCTTCATTATGTGCCGGTCGCGCGGTCTCGCGAGGCGTCGCCACCTTGGATTAGATTGCACCGGCCGCGGTCCCCGGTTGGTCGTCCGTCTGTGCGTGGTAATGTAACGAAGCGCCTTGACGCTGTGTACGGAGTAGATTACTGCATCCGCCGGCCAACGCGACCTCGTATCGGCGATCCTTTCTCAACCGATACCTCCCCTGGTGATGCGCACTGCAATTGTAGTGTCGCTGCGTCTCGGCGCAGCGCGCTCGCTCGCTCTACGACCTTCTCTCTCTCTTTCTCTCTCTCTTCTTTCCATTCCACTTTACTCACTGGCCGGCTACAAAGAAGTCGACTGGTCTAGCGACGACGGATCACGCTTTTCGACGACCTGCGGCCCGGCCCGGCCTGGTCCCGGCCCGTGGATGCGCTGCGCCGGCTCACAGCGGTCGTTCATCGGCGCCGTACGGTTTAATGCGAGAGACTTGGGGCGGCCGGGCGATGACGACGCGGTTTACGACGCGGCGCGCTGGAGCAGTAACGCGCCGCGCGCATCGTCGTCATATGAATACACGGACTAGAGACGGGCGGACGGACGGGCAAGGGACACAATTCAGCGCCGTGACGCTAATGTGTCGACAGAGGCCCGCTGCCGCCGCCGTCGCCGCGGCTGCTGCTGCTGCAAGACGCCGATGACGACTGTCGGCCGGCTAGCGAGGCGAGGCAAGGTCGCCAGGCGAATCTGACTGTCGCTGTCTGAATCTGTCCACCGAGACGCCGCCGCGAGATGATGTTTCGCCTGTTGACCGTGCACAGCAGGACACTGACTGACCAGTCATACTGGACACTGGACATGTGCTGTGTAGTGTCGATCTGTCGTTAGCTTGCTGTCATCATGACGATGATGATAATAACTTCAACGATATTGCTGTTGCCCAATACAGTGACGTAACTTCGCCATAGCGAGGTGCGAACTATAGCCATCAGTGTGTTTGTCTGTCTGGTTGGCCGCTCGCATATCTCAGAAACCGCATGTCCAAAACGAAATCTCTTACGAAATGTTCTGTACGTGTTACCAACTTACCTGTAGCCGTGGCTCGGTGCTGCTCTGACGATAGTGCAATATGTTATCTACTTCCGGTTTTGTGGATAACGTCATGCGTTCACATAATGGGACAATAAAGATGTTTGGTTCATTTCGCCAGATGGCCGCACCGGAGGCGAAGTTGCTGTCTACATTACTAATTTGTTTACTATATAACTCAGATTACTGACAAAATGCGCGGAATACTGCCTTAGATCCATACCCGTGAACAGTCGAATATGGCACCAACTGCCAAATTTTACGTGTCAGCCGAAAATTAGTCGAAAAAATCTGGCTAGTCCCAAGCAACGTGTCAGGCCGCCACTGCCGAAGGCCTGCATTTTAGGACTATACTTTCTTCACACTAAGTATGCCTATGAGTAACATTTTGAACTTTGGTGGAAATTTTAGCCGAATATTAGCCGAAAGCTTTTCAAGCCAACATCAGCCAAAACTAGATGGCTGTATTGTATTGAATGAACAAAATACAGTATTTGCCAGAAGCGGTCCGCTATATGTAATATGTCTTTCCCTGGGCCCACCCGAGTCCTCAACGCAAACGGCATCTCGATCCCTTCATCCGTTTTTGCAGGGCTCCGTAGGTGACAGACAGACCGACAGACGACGCTACTCGGTCGGTAACAATTGGCGGCAGCTACTTACGTAGTACTGTGATGTAGTCTAATAATAATTGTACATATGTAGAATCTTACACTGGTTTCCACGCAGCCTGAAGTCGCAAGACCTGGGAATTTGTTCAGCAATTTTTGTGTGTTTTTTGAAAAACGATCCCTTGCAGTAAAATTTTAAAATTCTGTTCCGAAGGTTTGTACCGTGACACCGATCGACGTTGTTTTGTTGAAATTTCGTGATATGTTGCCGACGGGAAATGGGCGAAATCGCGTGTCGTTTACCTGAACATAAAAAAACAAAATTTCGGCTGCCTCTCAAACTGTCGCTACTGCTCGGATCGTGCCCAATATCTGCCTAGGCCAGCCCCTAACAGTGTCCTCACAGTGCTCCAGATTTCACCCAAATCGGTTCATTTTCGGCGGAGTTATGGCCGAACGCGTGAACACCGTTTTTTGCCCCGTAGAGTATTTCCATTATTCGTCCGAAGCGAAGCGCAGTCTCGGGCGAATAATAAAAACGGGTGACCAGCTATAAATAAAGAGAATTTCGATTAGCTGGAGAACTGGCAAATAAATTCGGTTCAGGAGTTTATTTGGTGTTTCTATAAACTGTGGCATCATGTGCACATGAACGTTAACTGCGTGATACAATTCACACGATATAGACACAGTTACTGTGCAAGACCAATAGGAAGTCACATAATTAGGCCTATTACCTATCGAAAAGTGACGTTGCTGATGACCTTGACACTTCAGTGAACTTTGAAGGTCGCATCTCCTGACAGACCGCTCGACATTCGGCGTAATACGTCCAAATTCAGTTTGTTCTAGGCTAGACGACGGTTGTAAAATAGTCGTCCGTATCTGCGACAGCGACTATCAAGTGTTGTAAACGAAATCGAGAGTTCAGCGGAAGCGACAACTGGCAGCGGTTTCACTCGGTTGACGAAAAAAAAACAACGTAAAAACGGCAAAGTCAAGAGAGTGGAGAACGGTTACGAAAAATGCCATAATTCTCATGCAGGCAGAGAATAACTGAAATAACCCTGAAAGTCATTCAAGGTCAATGGCATTGGCGTTATTCGGCAGAAAGACCACTTCCTATCAGTTATCATCGGTGGTCTGCGGTAACCGTATCTCTTGTTTTGTACAGTTTCCAAAATAAGTACCCACGCTGGCATAGCCGCCGGCGTGGGTATTGCGTTCAGGCGCGTCTGTCTGTCTTTTTTTCCGCGCTCTAACAGGAAAACGGCGGTAGCTATAAACACCAAACTTGGTACCCGTATAATTTGTCGCAGTCGCTCTGCACGCATTGACCCAGACTCTCAGAGGTCAAAAGGTCAAAGGTCAAGGTTACACGGTTACGAAAACCGTAACGGCGCACGGTTGCTAGTGACCATGGCCGGTAGCTGTGCTGCGTATTCCTGTGCTACATGCGGCCGTTGCCGGCGTGAGTCTGCATGTCGATACGACTGCCTATGTTTGTTATTATTGTTTTGTTTAGCGAACGTCACAGCGCGTCACCTTGAACGGTGCTTTCGGTTGGTAACTTACGGCAGCAAAAATTATACGATACGTGACAATATAGTTATATAGTGTCACTGGATTTTCGCCTATTTTTTTATTAGAGTCCCAGGCTATCGTCCAGAACTGACTGTATGATGACTACTTACGTCGTTCTGATACAATACACGACAATGCTGGTACTGATTTGCTTGATTACTTACTTGCTTACTTACTTATGTGTGGTATGTTGACGCTCGTGCATCTCTGAATAATATTTGGTGGCAATTCCTTCACAAATTCCAGCTATTTGTCATTCTGTGAGTCATTAACAATTTCCTCTCTTCAGTCTAGAAGAGAAACGTTTTCCATAAATGTCTTTCATAAAATTCTGGAATCGTCTTGCTGTCGTCACTACCTCATTCCACCCAAAAGATCCAATAGCCAACTGAAAAAAACTAAGGAACCACTCGTTATACTCCCCGCCATTCACACGTACCAAAAAGTTTAAATCGTCTCTTGTACACGCATTGTATCATACGTGTAGGCCTAGTTTTTGTGTTTTTTTTGTGTGTTTTATCGTTTTAATGTGATCATGAATTGTCATTATTGTCCATTTCTAATTTAATATATGAGTATGTGGTTAGATTTTTTTACATTTTATTGTGTTCGTATATACAACTGCTTTGTGTTTGCAACACTCAATAATTAGTGTGACCGCATCAATCTGTCTGCATACCCTTTCCCCCTTCCTTTCCCTTCTTTTTCGCACTCACCTTCCTGCTCTTTCGTTCTCTTCCTGCTGTCTGCTGTTGTTATAACGGACGTGTCTATAAACGCGGCTCGTGCTATGAAGCGAGTATATCGATTGCCCCCGACTGACCCACTAGCTGAACAGCTGAGTCTATGAGAGGCGTCTGGACGTCGTGCCGGCCGGCCGGCCGGCCTTGTGGTCAACTAGGGATCGAACGTTCCCATTACCACCAGTCAGTGTGCGTCGATGTCCATGCTGGCTCCGTCCTGGTCCGTCGGGAACGCACGAGACGGCAAGTATAGGACCGGACGGTCGGTCTTGGGCGGGCGGCCGGGATAAATAACTTGGAGGCAGGGCGTTGAGCGAGCGCTCGACGGCAATTATCACCTCGACTACGGCGATGTCCCGCGGGTGTCATCTAGCGGCCGACTAGCGGCTAGTTGTCCGGCCTGGCGGCTGAGTGCTGACGAAGATGACCACGAGGACCACCAGGAGCGACGCGACCACACAGCAGCGTATAGTGCGTGATTAGTAGGACGACATCAAACAGCGCTGTGGCTCGCTAGCTCCGAGGAGTGGACTGGACTGGACCGCTGCGGGGGCTGAGAGAGACTGTTGATGGATGAGGTCCCAGGACGAAGACAGCGGTATTAACTGAACCAACTGTGTCAGTCGTCAGTCATACACACGCGCGCACACCTGACTCCGTCCGTCCTTCGTACACCGCCACACAGCACTACATCAATCTATCGACTCCGTCTCTCCGTCTGTCTGTCTGTCTGTCTGTCACAATGGACACTCTTAACGTCGATCGTTGTCGCATGCAGCCTCCTGGCACACGCCAACTCATCACTCGTTTAGTTCACTCTCAGTGAACCTATTGTAGGCCTATGTCGAGCCCACTGCAACTGAAACTAACTGACTGAACTGCACTGTGGTTGATGCAATGTTAATGTGGCGATTGTTTCTCTCATCACGCTGTCGTTCGTCGTGTTTAGTGGTCCACCAAGAGCACTCGATAGAGCTTGTGTGCGCGTGTTTGTGTCTGCATGTGTACGAACAATAATTTTCGAACGAAATCACCTTTAACCTAAATATTTGGCCTGCTGGTTCACCTTTCTTCTCTCTAGATCAAGGTGAAAGGTCAAGTTTATGTCAAAGTGTACGGTAACTCAGGATTAAAATGTTCCTGTTTCAGCATGGATGCACGTCAGGTGATACGAGCCGACAATAGCTAGAAAGCAGACCTGAATTTGAAACTAAATATCAACCAGCTCACTAGCACTTCGTCGAGTTTTTGTGCGAAAATGGTCGGTACGACCTCCAGTGAGGGCTTTCTAGCTTACAGTTCTGTATGTCAGAAAATTATATGTCAAGTTCCTTATTATGCGACCCCTCCTCAGTCACGGGTCGCATTACGTATTGCACTGCGTCCGTCCGTCCGTTTGTCTGTGCTTTCCGAGTCGTCATGTGACTTTAAGTGATTCGTTAGTATTCAGCTGTTTAGAGTTCAACCGATCAGAGTTCAGGTTCTTGAAACTGCAGGGAGTATCGCATACCGTGTCGACTGTCGAGGCCGCATGTTTTCCTGTTTTGCACAGTTCAACCATCCTAAACATTGCAGTTATATAAGTAGGCAGGAAATACTAAAGTCATTTTGCAACGTGTATAGTATTTACCTGCTATTGGAATAGTAACGGAATGTTAGCGTAGTTAATCAAGGTTTTCATTTCCCATTTGGACTTCCGCTACCAAGTGGAATAATGAAGTATCACTACACACAGTCTGGGCGTGCGAAACTGCTAGTGGTCCTGAAATCATGTTAATCGTAAATTTATATAGCGCATAATATATAGACTAAGAAAATATAACTTTAAAATCAGGCTAGAAACTGTGACAAGAACATGTCACATTACGACGTAGCAAGTTCCAGACAGAGGCGGCGCGTAACCAGAACGGCGCAAGGCATGGGTGAATGTGCCGCGAGACGGGTTGAAAAAAATATCACGGTCTCGCAATGAATGGTCAGTGTAAGCCTATTAAATTCTTGTGTCCTGAAACGCACTCCAGCTCGACGCTACCACATTTTATCTCCTGTCTCCCTAAGAAAACTTCAAAAATCCTGGCTGCTGGCCTGACAGCGGGTATAAATGAGTATATAACCTCGAGTGACATCTGTACTATTAATTTGCAAACTGTTGTAACCCTGGGCGGAGCTTACGACGGAGGCGAAGCGTCTCCAGTAGGTCCAAAGTGTCATGTGATTTGTTACAGTGGCCAGTGAGGCTTGCAGTAGCAAAGGAGTCGGCGTCGGCGGCGTAGGCTATTCGTGCTGAAAGCACAGGTTGCAGCTAGCGCCGGTTCACGTGAATTGTGAGTTAACCTTAAACTGTCGGTAACGGCAGGGAAGAAGAGCGCGTTAGCGCGACATCTTACAGCAGGCGATCTAGTTTGTAGGTAATGAGCGAAGTCTGTTGTGTGATGGAGCAGCGCTGACGAACTGGAGGTTCACATGGACACTGAACACGTGGATCAACAGTTAGCGTCAAGGTCACGGTCAAGGTTACGGCCGAGCTGTCGGTCGTTCGTCTGTCCCGACTGCGGGCTCGGAGTGGAGTCCATCGCGGCGTTGACAGTTCACCTGCTGACACACGCCGACCTGCCGTCACACGGACCACCCACGTCGCACGGCCCAGCGAGTGCTCAGCAGACTGGCAGTGACCGAGAGAGCGAGGCTGCAGCGGCAGATACGCAGCATCACGACACATCGTCGCACCGCACAGCGACCACCAGTAGTCACCACCAGCACCACGACGGTGATGACGGTGATGACGATGATACGAGGGACGTCGACGACCATGACCAGTCTTATCATCATTATCATCATCATCAGCAGCAGCAGCAGGCGACACACGACTCGGCGAGTGAGGACGTTGAGAGCGCACGTGTCGGTGAAGTGGACGACGCTGAGCCCAAGTGTCTGAAGGTTGAATGTCGCCAGTCCAGCGGATCACAGGACACACTCGACGGCGTCGTTCTTCTCGAGTGTCCTTACTGTCAGCGTCAAGACTTCGACTCGGTGGCTCCCCTGACGTCGCACATCCGCACCGCGCACGCGCGGCCGTCCGACAATCTCTTCACGTGCACCGTGTGCGGACTGGCGTTCGCCACGGTCGGCAAGCTGGAGCATCATCAGCGGGTGGAGCACGACTCGACAGCCAGCACGCCGGCGATCTCGGCGGCGTGCTGGCTGTCGAGTCG
>Ga0209780_1000309_pt1 | contig 24715 bp, 17 predicted proteins | sample WorMetexBAHAMAS2_FD_187384 | JGI IMG/M metagenome (GOLD analysis project Ga0209780, IMG submission 187384) | Marine gutless worms symbiont microbial communities from Max Planck institute for Marine Microbiology, Germany - Inanidrilus exumae... | ecosystem: Host-associated > Annelida > Digestive...
AGGGCCAATTGCTTTCGGTCTTGGCCGTATCGGAATGCCATATCGTTCTCCTTGATTTTACAACCTATATATCACCTATCGATACGGTTATTCAGTAGTAATTGGTACATAATTATGACACAGTCTGGAAGGCAGGAATCCAGCAATCCGCGCTGCATCTCTGGATGCCGGATCAAGTCCGGAATGACAAGCGTTGGTGCAAAAAACTCCCCGACTGCTCAGATAGTTAACTACAGAAAAAAACATTATCAACGGCAACAGTATAACAGGAACATATCAGAACTCAATAAAAGGCTATTTCAAGATATCATCTCGGGGTTCCCATTGCCAGAGATAGGTTGTTTATGAATCTGGCGCTGATTTATCCACCATCATCAGCGCCAGCCCTCCAGCCACAAAAAGGATCAAAATACTCAAAATGCCATACCGGGAATCGCCGGTCATTCGACTGATAATCCCCATGAGAAAGGGGCCGATAATCGTCGCGAACTTTCCGAAAATATTATAAAAACCAAAGAATTCGGCGCTACGCTCCGGTGGAATCAGCCGGCCGAAATAGGACCGGCTCAGCGCCTGAATTCCCCCCATGGAGGTTGCCACCAGAAACGCCAGTGCCCAAAAGGCAGCCACCCGGAGTTCCATTGACGGTAGATCCGGCATCAGGAAACTGCCCAGGGTAATGACCACATAAACCGCAATCCCGACAAACAGCATATTACGGGTACCGAACACACCGGCCAGCCGCCCGTAAATCAGGGCAAAGGGAAAGGCGACAATTTGAATCATGAGCACGACACCGATCAGGAGGGGCACTCCGAATCCGAGATCCCGTCCGTAGGAAGTGGCCATAGTAATCACGGTGTCGACGCCATCAATATAAAAAAAATAGGCGACCAGAAAGATAAATGCCTTTCGATGGTGCCGTATCTCCCGGAAGGTGTCGAAAAGTCGACGGAAACTGTTGCGAATCGGACTGGGCTCCGGCGGGATGAAATGACGCTGACGGACCTTTCGCAACAGCGGAATGGAGAATACGAGCCACCAGAGAGCAACAATCCCAAAGCCGATCTTCGCCGACAACTCCGGCAGAGCTCCGCTGTTTTTGGCATTCATGCCGACCATGATCAGGCCGATCACCGCCAGAAACGGAACAACGCTGCCGATATACCCCCAAGCGTAACCGTTGGCGGACACCCAGTCCATGCGTTCAGAATCCGTCACGTCGACCAGAAATGCATCATAAAAGAGATTGGCTCCGGCAAATCCAATTCTGGCCACCACAAATAGGACCAGGCAATACACCCAGCGACCAGGACCGACCGTGGTCAGCATCAAGGTGAACGAAATCCCGAGAAGCAGAAAAAAGACCAGAAATTTCTTTTTCATCCCCTGGTAATCTGCGATGGTACCTAACACCGGGGCCAGCACCGCCAGCAATAAGGATGCCGCGGAGTTGGCAAAGCCCCAATTGGCCGTCGCAACGGCATTTTCCATTCCCTCTGCGGCGAAATCCTTGAAAAACAACGGCATTACTGTTGTCACAACAATCAGGATGAAGGCCGAATTAGCCACATCATAGAGCACCCAGCTTTTTTCCAGCCCGGTCAGTTTTCGTGGGATTGCCATGCGTCCTGTGCCTCCGTTAGGTGCAACATCCGGGTTAGGTCAATTTCGATTCAAGAGACTGAACTTTGGTATCGAGGCGCCCCACGGGCCCTTCCCGATAATCCGCTTTGATGGTCATGTAAACACGATCACCGGTGGCGGCCATTTCTCCAAAACAGCGGTGAACCAGCCTCATGACCCCATCCAGATCCCCTTCGATCAAGGTACCCATGGCATGGGTCTGGTGCTTCAACCCGCTCTCCTGAATCAGTTTGACCGCCCGGGCCACATCCTCGCTGACACTTTCGCCCTTACCCATTGGAAAAATCGCTAAATCCACGATAACACTCATAAAAACCTCTCTTTCAGCGGGTCGTTGACCGTCCCGTCGATTAGGCGCAAAGAGATGCAACCATGCATCCCGAACAGCGAACTAAGGGGGGGCCAATCATGCCGGTATGAAAAATCCTACTTTTTTGTCGGAAAACAGGATGCAGCTCGACCCCGATTCTTCTGAACTCGTATCCAGACGTCCTTCAACCCTTCGAGATCATATTAAAAATTGGCTAAAATCGGATATGAATACGTTCTGGCATTCATCTTGCTTCGTACTCTTAGCGAAACCTGAGAGACACCATCATAAAACCAACGAACAAATGGAGGCAACCGTGAATCCCATCGTTCCTGTCACATTCGAAGACACCAATGTGGAAGTCCTGGCCCGTATCGTGAAAGCGACGTCTCGAAAATTTGATTGTACCATGGAAATCGATTTCAAAGATGGAAACCGGAAAACGGAATTCGTTGGAGACGATGCCCTAAAAGCGTTCATCGCAGAAGAAGTCGAAGATATGTTCCGCCGGGGAAAGGAATAGTCGTCCCGTTCATCTGTTTTCTTCTTCCTTTCCCCGTGCCGAAGTCCGCACGTTTGGCATTGCCGATCCAAACCTCTCCATTCCAATGTCGGTTGATTGTGCATACCGACTGTCCCGGTAACTGATCCACTCACATATATGTTCCAAACCCGAGAGTTCCATATCGGAACGATTCCCACAAGTTTTGTTGCGATATTCCTAAGTTCTGTATATAATAAGAAATAAGTTCTCCGCTGAATCAGATTTGAACTTCTTTCCTCTATCTGGCCGACAGCTGCTTCGCCTGTAATGAGAGTTCCTTCTCCTCCGACTTCTGAATAGACGCTCTTCATCAGCGGTTCACCCGAACATGGTGTGATATGTGATCCGCCCTTGGCTAAAAAGAAGCAAAACCAGGGTATAATGAGCGGGTTAAGGCAATCCATTCGCATCCGTTTGTAATGTGATCAAGGTATTTAACGGTATAAATGCCTATGTGGAGGAAAAAATGGCTGGCAATGAAAACAATACGCTGCAGCATCATCTGACATCGGTCAAAGAGGGGAATCGCGGGTTCGAGAACGCTTTCCACGGCGTGGCCCGAATGATTCTGGAAGACGACATCGAGAAGGTCATTGTCAACGGTAAAACGGCGTACGATTTCAAGATCTTCCGACGTGGGAAGAAGCACATCATCGGAATGTACGAAGAGATCAACAGCTTTGTCTCCTATGTCAAGGATGCTGCCGAAGGCGGGTCGTCAAAGGAAATGGCGTTTGTTCTGGTTGGAGAGCCGGGGAACGGTAAAACCTTTTTCGTGGAATACCTCTGTAACCTATACCGGCGATTTCTCTCCAGCGACGGAAACCGCAAGTATACCTTCCGGTTCAACAAGTTGGATCAGTTGGGCACCTACGGGCGCATCAACGCCATCGAATCCCAGACCTACGAAGACCCGATGATTCTCGCCATGAACCTGTTCGACGATCCGGATGAAACCAAGAACTTTTTAGCAGAACAGAATGGGTTCTCGGATTCGGAGATCGAGAATTTTTTTGAAGAGTACCGCCCCCTGGCGGCCTGCAGCGGATATATATGGAACGACATTCGAAGCCACACCGGAGGCGATATTCAGGAGATGTTGGCGTTTATTGAAATCATACCGGTTCCCTTGACGGAAAGCCTGGGCACGGTGACGGGAAAATACCCGGCCAAAGACAAGATCACGTCATCCGCCGTGGATCTGTTGGGCGAGGAATCGATCCAGCGCCTGCTCCACATTAGCGACACAAACAATCCATATCGCTTCGACCTCCGCCGCGGTGCATTGGCACGGGTCGCCGGAGGAGGCATTCACTTTAGTGATGAAATTTACAAGAACAAGAAGGATCTCGTTCAGGTTTATCTGGGGGTCATCCAGAACCGCGTCATCGAGATCGATGGATATAAATGGCCCATCGACACCTTGATCCTGGCCACCAGCAACAATTCTGAGTTCAACCGATTCCTTGCTGAAAAGGAAGAAGCCCCTATCGTGGATCGGTGTCGGATATGCTATGTCGCCCACAACACGAACTACAAACTGCAGACGTCGCTGACCGGTTATGCCATCGGCAGCGAGGCGAAAACGACCTATACCAAAGAAAATCTGCACCAGGACCCCAATCTGAATTACTCTGCGTCGGTCTCGACGATTCTGAGCCGTCTTCCCCGATCGGAGAAACTGACCCCCATTGAAACCATGAAGCTGGCCGCCGGCGAGGTGGCAGGTGAAAAAAGCATCAAAACGCTTTCCGAAGTAATCGACGATCTCAATCAGGATCCGGACATTACAAAACGATTTGGTCAGAAGGGTCTGGGCCAGAGAAATCTGGGCCGCGCCTTACAGCTTCTGGTGGAAAGTTCGGAAACAAACGAAGGAGAGTGCATGTTCGCGTATGACATCTTTCACGCCACGGAACGGGTGATCCTCGATTATGTCACCGACGCGAACGACCGGGCCAAATACCTGGAGGATCTAAAAATCGCCAAGGGTCTCTACCGCGAACGGATCATGACCGAAATGTTCAATGCGTACATGGATGAACCCTATGCCATCCGCAAGGATGTCATGAATTATGTCAACATGATTATCGGGATCGACGCCGAAAACCTGGGAGCGGATAAAATGTGGAAGTATAAAGATCCGCAAACCGGTGAGCTCAAGGCGTTGAAGATCGATGAACGATTTATCAACAGCGTTGAAGAGCGGCTCCAGCTCAAAACCGATGAACAGAGGGAAACATTTCGGACCTCCATCCGCAAGATATACGGCCAGAAAATATCCGTCGATCCAAACTATGATTTCATGGACAACCTGGAACTGGTCAAGGCGGTTACGGATGTGCGTCTGAAATCGGACATCGCTGGAGCCGGGAGTCTGATCGGGGCATTGGCCAACCGGACCAACGAGGAGAATCAGAAGCTTTACGACCGGATGATCGACACCATGCTGAACAAGTTGGGTTACTGCCAGACCTGCGCCCAGAAAACGATAGAGTACTTCTGTACCCAGGAGGACGAAAGCTAAATTCGCTTTGCGAATTTAGAAAAAGCAGCGTTGCCGCTCAATTTTACTACTATTGAAAAATACTCGGTTTTCGGTCTCAGAAGCGGCCCAACAGAAATTGCATTCAGGACGAAGAGTTCATGTCAATGATGGATGATCGGGAAAAATTGCGGAAGCTGATCCGGCAGCTCAACCTGCCGCCGGAAAAGGAAGAGCGATGCCTGGCGGAGTTGGAAGGAGCCGTTTCTCACGTTCTCCCCGAAGCAATAGAAGATAAAGAATCGACGGGGATTAGGGGAGATGAATCGCTTTATAGCCTTCACGACCTCTTGTTTCTGCAAGCGATGACCCAACCCCATGGTTCGCCGACGACCCATCTCAGCTCTATCGACGAGTTGCTGGAGCGGGACAAGCAGCGCGAAGAAGATGGATTTCCGAGAAAAATCCGGGTGGGGCGTTTGATCAAACCCGGGAGAGGCGGCAATGACAAAGTCGTGGTGGTTCCCACGACGGTGGAGGAAAAGTTTTTGCACGACTCGTCACCGGAATCCGAGCAGGGAGAAGGTTCCGCCGGAGGGTCTGGAGACGGGGAAGAAGGAGAAGTGATCGGTGAACAGCCGATTCGGGAGCAGGACGCGGGCCCGGGTTCCGGCCCCGGGGAAGGAGAGGCCGGAGCCCATGAAATCGAATCGAGCGCCTACGATCTGGGAAAGATCCTGACAGAGCAGTTCGAGTTGCCCAATTTGAAGGACAAGGGGAAGAAACGTTCCCTCACACGTTACACCTACGATTTGACGGATCGTCATCCGGGCTTCGGGCAATTTCTGGATAAAAAAGCGACACTGCGACAGATCCTGGAAACGAACATTGCCCTGGGTAACGTTCCGGATGTGAGCGATATTGATTCGACCGGTTTTCTCATCGCTCCACAGGACAAGATCTACCGTATCTTATCCCGGGAAAAAGATTACGAGTCCCAGGCGATGGTTTTTTTCATTCGCGATTACTCCGGATCGATGCATGGCAAACCCACCGAGCTGGTCGTTACCCAGCACGTCTTGGTTTATAGCTGGTTGCTGTATCAATACGCCCGGCAGGTGGAAACCCGGTTCATTCTCCATGACACGGCGGCCAAGGAAGTCAAAGATTTTTACACCTATTACAACCTAAGGGTCGCCGGGGGCACCCAGGTGTTTTCCGCCTATCGAATGGTCAACGAGATCGTGGCGACGGAAAACCTGGACCAGGATTACAATATTTATGTGTTTCACGGTACCGACGGGGACGACTGGGATACCGATGGGAGCAAGGCAGTGCCGGAACTTCGCCAAATGATGACATACGCCAGCCGGGTCGGAATTACCGTGGCCGAACATCCCACCGATGCGGCCAACAGCACGGAAGTGGAGCGATATTTGAAGAAATCTGAATTGCTCGAGCGGCACCCGAGCCTGATCCGGCTCGATGTCATGGACCTGGATGCCGACGAGCCGCGTCTCATCGAGGGGATCAAGTCGCTGATATCGGAATGAGCCGATTTTGGATTTTGGATTCTAGATTTTGGATTGTATACAGCTGAAAGCTCCAAGCTAAAAGCTGAAAGTTACAACATACTCAAACAACAAATGACGTTCCGCGAAGCGGAACAGATGACCCAATGACGCCGCCCGGCGGCAAATGACCTTCCCCGCCGGCTAACGGGCCAACGGGCAGACGGGCCAACGGACTAACGAACACCATGGACCTGGTCAACCAGCATACAAAACGGATCATGGAGGGCTGCAAAGAGCGGGCCCGAGATGCCGGACTCCGATTTGAGGACGAAACCCTGGAGTATATCGTCACCAACCGGGATCTGCTCGAGCTGTCACCCAAAATGATGATCCCCACCCTCTACGATTACTGGGTCCATGATGTGGAGGTGCTGAAAGAAAAAGGGAAATACGAGTTATACCCGAGCAACCCCTATGAGACGGTCATCAATACGCGTCCAGCGATATCGTTCTATAACGATAACAACCCCGACTGGATAAATGTGATGATTTTCTACCACGTGCTGGCTCACATCGATTTTTTCCAGAACAATCTCTACTTCCGGCACACCTGGGATTACGATTTCACCGGCCAGGCACTCTCCGACAAACGAATGATCGCAGGCCTTCGTGCAGAGAGAGGCCGATGGGTCGATTACGTCATCGAGTTCGCCCGGGGTATCGATAACCTGGTCGGGTACTTCAGCGAGCTTTCGGCCCTGCATCGTCAAACCCCTCCGGATCAATCACCCCGCCTGGACTATTATTTCGATGTGTTTCTCCAGGAGATAAAAAAAGCCAAAGCCAATGACTATCTAAAAGAGATCCAACGCTACAACGACTGTATCAGAAATTCAGGGAACCAGGGCGAACGAGCGTTTTTCTCCGAAACCGCCCGGAAGTATCCGGAGTTTGAGGCGCTCTACCAAAAGAGCCTCGAGGCTAAAGTGAGGCCTTCCGTGGACCTGCTTCAATTTTTGTGGGAGCACTCCGAATCCCTGAACAAAGATGAAAATCTGTGGATGAATTCGGTGCTTCAGACGGTGCGCAGCACGTCCCTCTTTTTTCAACCCCAGATTCGAACCAAAATTATGAACGAAGGCTGGGCCAGCTACTGGCACGAAACACTGTTTTTGCTGGATGACCGCATCCACGGTCACGAGGTGGATTACGCCCGTGTCAACTCCGGCGTGACGGCCATGCCGCGAGTGGGATTGAACCCGTATGCGCTGGGTATGAGATTGTTTCAATATATCGAGGAAATGGCCGACAAGGGCCGATTCAGTTTCGAATTCCGTTCCCTGCTCGATGTGGATCAGCGGAATCGGTACGATACCGGTGTGGGTGGAGGGAAACAGGCCATCTTTGCCATCCGGGAAAACTTCGGCGATTTCACATTCATCCAGACCTTTCTGGATCAAGATTTTGTGGATCGCAACAAGCTGTTCGTTGCCGGTCGCCGAATGAACCAGGATCGGATGGTCTGGGAATACTATGTCCGGAGCAGAAATGCGGCCGATTACCGACAAATGGTCATCGATTCACTCTATCACCCTCCTCGCATTGATATTTCTACGGAAAATGACGGATCAAACATCCTGTATCTGAATCACCGATTTGAAGGGAAACCCCTGGTTCGAGATTTCATTGAGAATACCATGATCGGTATCGAGTTTCTCTGGGGAAAACCGGTAAAACTGGAAACCAGTGAGCGGAAAGCATCCGCACCCTCCACTGAAGCAAGCTCGCCCGGGGCGCCTCCGGGATCGGACAGTGAAGCGGCCTGGGAACGCGTGTTGTACACCATGAAAGAAAAGAAGCTGACACGAGAGGTGATTGCGGGATGAAATGGAGGATTCAGGATACAGGATACAAGATGCAAGACTGGACCTGGATGCAGGATACTGGATTCTGGATGATATCATTTTGGATTTTGGAATTTAGATTTTGGATTGTAAAGAGCTGAAAGGGATAAGAGCCTGAAGTTGAAAGGTGAAAGCTGAAAGTTTACCCGCCTACAGCGGGCTGAAAGGATTATAGCTGAAAGCTCAAAGTTGAAAGCTGAAAGCTGGAAGTACGAGGGTAAATAGAAATAAGACAAAAAATGACGTCCTGCATAGCGGGACAAATAGCAAATGACACCGCCGACAGGCGGTAATTGACCATGACCGCGTTCCGTCGGTCGCTCGGGTGTACGGGCCAATCCTTCGGCAGGCTTGGGGCTTCCATCTTCGCCAAGGCTACGCTGGACAGGTCGCTCCTTCAGAGCTACGACCCCACAAGCCGCTCGCTTCCTTCGACAGGCTCAGGACAAGCGGGCCAACGGGCGAACCGGCAGACGGGCGAACGGGCAGACGGGCAGACGGGCTAACGGGCTAACGGGCCCACGGGCTAACGGGAAAGCATCATGCTGAATATCAAACGCGCACTGGATCATCTGGATGAACGGTTAAACCACTTCGAGCAGCGGCGTATGGTCGATTACGAAACGTTTCTGACGTTGCTGGTGCTTCACCCGGACATCGTGATCCGGAATGTCTTCCAGGTATTTCATGACATGTTCGAAACATACGTGGGGCATGGCGAGGATGAGTATCCCGATGATCCGGAGTCGATTCAATTTGTAAAGTATGACACCGGCGAACTCTTTGTGGAGGGATCGGACAACCCATTCTTTGCAGACCGTTTGTTCGCCCACCGGCTCATCAAGCACGTTGAGGCCTTAAAGCGGGGAGCACAACAGAACAAGATTTATATTTTCGACGGCCCCCCCGGTTGCGGGAAAAGCACATTTCTGAATAATTTACTGAAAAAGTTCGAAGAATACGCCAACTCCAAGGAAGGATGCCGTTTCGAAACCGTCTGGCGGATCGAAAAAAGAGCCATCGTCGATGGGACGGGTAAGGATAACGCACCCTGGTTTGAAAAGCTGGCCAAGATGCTGGAAAAACCGGAGACCCCGGAAGAAGGGTATGTCAAAGAGGGGGACTGCGAAGAACCGAAAGAGACTCCGGACGAATTCCAGCTGGAGCATAAGGACCGTCCATTTGCCGCCGGTTGCATCGAGGTCCCCTGCCCGAGCCATGACCATCCCATCCTCATGATTCCAAAGAGCTACCGCCGGGAGTTCTTCGATGATCTCCTGGAAAACCAGGAGTTTAAATGGAAGTTGTTCACGGAAAAAGAGTACGATTAGGTATTTAAGGACAATCCGTGCACCATATGCGCATCCCTGTATGACGCGCTTCTGGACAAATTAAAGAGCCCTCGTCGGGTCTATCACCGAATCATGGCCAGGCCCTATCAGTTCAAGCGTCGTCTGGGAGAGGGCATCAGCGTCTTCAATCCCGGGAACCGGCCTCCCCAACAGCACGTGCTCAGCAACCCGATGCTCCAGGGGCGGATCAATGCAGCCCTGGAGGACAGTAACCTGGTACGGTACGTGTTCTCCCGTTATGCTCGCACCAACAACGGCATTTATGCACTGATGGACATAAAATCCCACAATACCGATCGATTAATAGAGCTCCACAACATCATCAGCGAAGGGGTGCATAAAGTAGAAGACATCGAAGAGAATGTCGATTCCCTGTTTCTGGCCCTGATGAATCCGGAAGATAAAAAGAACATTCAGAACATCCAATCATTTTCCGACCGAATCGAGTACATTCGAATTCCCTACATTCTGGACATCAACACAGAAGTCGAAATTTATCGCAACATTTTCGGCAGACGCATTGATGATCACTTCCTACCCCGGGTCCTTCACAACTTCGCCCGGGTGATCATCTCCTCGCGCCTCAGAATAAAGTCCAGCGCCATGCTCGAATGGATTGAATTGCCCGACAAGTATCGTCTGTACTGCGATGAAAATCTGCAGCTCCTGAAGATGGAAATCTACACCGGTTATATTCCGGAATGGCTCGGCGAAGATGACCGGAAACGATTCACGGCGAAACGTCGACGCAAAATCATCGCCGAATCTGAATTTGAAGGGGATAAGGGATTCTCGGGTCGGGATTCCATCAAGATATTCAATGACTTCTTTTCGGCCTACGCCTCCGAGGATCGGTTGATCAACATGTCCACCCTGTGCAATTTCTTTGGCAAGGTCCGCAAGGACTTGAACGAGATGATCCCCGACAACTTTCTCGAATCGCTCCACAGGATGTATGATTACAGTATTTTACAGGAAGTCAAAGAAGCCCTCTATTACTTCAATGAGGAACAGATCGCGCGGGATCTCAAAAACTACTTGTTTGCCCTTAACTTCGAAATCGGATCCGAGGAAAAATGCACTTTCACGGGCGACCGATTGGAAATTACCGAAGAGTTCTTATCGGGGATTGAAAACCGTCTCCTTGGAGCATCCACGGATGATGCCTCCCGGGCGGCGTTTCGAAAAGATACCCAGAGGGCTTACACCACCAAAACCCTGACCCAGGAAATCATGATAGACGGAAAAGACATTGAGGAGACGGAGCTTTACGGCCAGCTCCACGAGCGATATGCACACAATATCAAGGAGAAGGCCCTGGATCCGTTCCTGGAAAATGAAAACTTCCGGAGGGCAATCAAAGATTATACCACAGATGAATTCAAAACGTACGATCGCCGCATCCGGGACGATGTCACATTCCTGATCAACAACCTCATCGAAAAATATCGATATACAGAACAGGGAGCCCGTGAGGTTTGTATCTACGTGATCGATCAGGATTTGGCGAGGCGGTATGAAAAAGCCTAGAGGCGATTTATAGATCGCGTCTAACTGTTGTTCGGCCCATCCCTGCTCTCATTAGGTTCCCCTCTTTTTCTGCCTGGCCTGCTCCTTGATAAGCACTAAACGATACGCCAGATAATATTTGTAAATATTCCCCACATACTGAACCGTCTCCCGCCCAATTTTCCTGGCGGCCACGATCTCCACATTCCCAAACCAGACATTCGGATCCAGACCCATTGTCTTCGCCTCAGTTCTAAGGCGCCTGATCTTTGCCGGCCCGGCGTTATAGGCGGCGAAGGCAAACAGATTCTGATTCAGCGGATCAATGGCCGGATCGCTGAAATAACGATTGCGCAGGAAGCGCAGATACTTGATCCCGGCATGGATATTATTCTCAAGCTGCTCGATGTCCGGGATGCCCACGTTCTTATCAGCCGCGGTGCTGGGTAGTATCTGCATGATCCCGACAGCGCCTGCATGACTTCGCTTGCTGTGATCCAGTTGGGACTCCTGATACGCGAGCGCCGCCATCATTAAAAAATCGAAATCATACTTCTCGGAATAGGTTCTGAACAACGTTACCAGGTTTTGGACTTTTTTCAGTTCCTCAGGACTCAGCGAATTTCTAGCCCATTTGTTTGTCACCAGATAGCGCTTGAAAAGAACATTTCCCAGCAGGGTGCCCTTTTTATGTTTTTTAATGAACTCATTGGCGATCTTCTTGAGCTTCGGGCTGTCTTTGCGAATGGCCCATGCGATTTTGCCGCCGGTGTTCACGGCAATCTCCGGATGCAGCGTAATCTTATCGAAAATCTGAGCCCAGAACCGTGCTTTGTGATCGTCGACGACAACCATCGGAATCAACCCGGCGTTTACCATTTCCAGCAGATCCGAATCTTCCATATATTCACTCGCCGCTAAAATCTTCACCGGCGCTTTGCCCCGCTTTTCAAACGAAGCGTTGAGCCGATTCAGGTGCTCGAAATAGCTGCTGGACCGGCGAGAATGGATCTCCTTACCGGAAAGGTGCTCCACCGAATCGACTTGTGGCGCCGCCGGCCCGGTGACCAGTATTTCCTTAACGCCTGTAAAACCAGGACGGCTGAAATCGACAATTTTTTTTCGTTCTTCGGTGATAGTTAAATTGGCGGAAGCGATGTCGCCCCGTCCTTCGATCAGCCACGGCAAAAGGCGATCGCGGGGTACCGGCAAAAAAACTACTTTGATCTTTCGGGTTCCGGTCTTGAGTTTTTCATTGATATACGTTTCAAACTCCTGGAATGCTTCATAGGTCACACCCCGGATCCGTGCTTTGTCGAAGAAAAACATCATTTTGTTGTGCACCACCAGCACCCGGATCAGTCGACGCTCTGCCATGTCGTCAAAATCACCGCTCCATTGCCGGTCAATCTGCCACTGCTGAATGACATCCTGTTCGTCACCGGCCAAAGCCCCGGCGGGGTCTATCGTGGCCAACGCCGCAAGCAGGAGCCCCAGGGTCCATCCCATGCACCAATACGCCATATTTCGGTATAATCCATTCATAGACAACCTCATCTGGATCAGTTGATCATGTCATTACAATTTAAACCGAAAGACGATATTTTCAACATTTGAACCTATCTTCAATCCGGTCTGCGTTTTCTCGTTTGACTTGATTCCGGCACCGCAGTAGTATTCCGCCATTCTATCCCGAATAAGGAGACGTTCATGGTCTGCGTTATTCGAGGCTCGCGGTAGATTGACTACAGCTTCGCCTTAAACTGCCTTGCCCATGAACGTCTCCTTTTGGTGCAATGTCCAGGCTAGAAAACCCACATCTACACAGCACATGGATAAAGAAAAAAAATCTGCCGCTATCAAGCATCGACGTTGGGTCGTCATCATTTGCCTGGCCGTTTTTTTTGTAGGCATTTGGCAGCTGTTTACAGGCAATTACGGGGAAGAAGAAAAAGAATTACGCCGTCAACTCCGGGAAACCGTCAAGAAAACCTTTCCGGAGCAAACCGCAAAATTTTCCGCTGCATTTGGATTATCCTTCGTGGAAGTGGACGGCGCCGAACCCCGCTCCATGTCATTGGATCGGAACACCGTCGTACTGATCCACGGCCTTGACGATCCCGGACTGGTGTGGCGAAATCTGGCGCCGGTATTGGTTGAAGCCGATTTTAATGTCTATCAACTGGAATATCCCAATGATCAACCGATCCTGGAATCGGCCTGGTTTTTCTTTGGAGAAATCAAAAAGCTCAAACAACTGGGCATTGATCGCGTATCTATCGTGGGGCACAGCATGGGGGGGCTGGTATCGCGTGAAATGCTCACCCGTCCAGACATAGGTTATAAATCTGCGGTGGGAAAGGGTGAGGCCCCCGGAGTAAGCTCCCTAATTATGGTAGGCACCCCGAACCATGGATCCCAGATGGCCAGATTCCGGGTGTTCAGCGAAATGCGTGATCAACTGGCCCGTATGGCGAAAGGAGAGACCACCTGGTTGGGGGGCATTTTCGATGGGGCCGGTGAGGCTAAAATCGACCTTCTGCCGGGAAGCCGATTCTTATCGGAGTTAAACGCCCGCCCCCATCCCGAGGGGTTGGATATGCTGGTAATCGCGGGCATCACCAGCCCATGGAATGAACAGGATATTCGACGCTGGATGGGCAGCATGCGTCAAAAACTACCCGAAGACGTTCACGATCAGGTCAACGAACTCGGCACGAATATGATCGCCATGACCCATGGCTTGGGGGACGGGCTGGTAACCGTGGACTCCGCCCGACTGGACGGGGTTCCCTTTCGGGCCGTGGACGGTACTCATCTCTCGATCATTCGGAACATTACCAAGGACAGCCGCCGCATCCCTCCGGCGGTGCCGATCATCCTGTCCCATTTAGACGCATTGAAATAGAGATTTACACCCATCGACGTGTTCGGTGCTATATGGGTATTTGAACCCACTTCTATCGAAAGCCTCTGAATCACCGACTAGGTCCTCTGTGCTCTGGCTGGTCGCTGTCATTCCCGGCCGCTCCAGGCACTTCATCACCCTCCGCCGCTTCTGCCGACTCGCCTCCGGACTCGTATACATTATCTGCGACTTGACAGGCATCCTGTTTGCCGACGGACACATCGGTGAAAAAGGCGGCCCAGCCGACCGGGCCGAAGAGCCCGAATCCAAGGGCTTTTCCGATAGTGGCAAACGCCCCGCCAGCATCGACGGCTAAAGAAGGATTGGCCAGTGAGCCCCGCAATCGAACCGACTGGGACAAACGCCTCAGACTGATGGATACCCCATATGACCGTTTCGGGTTCGGCCGTATGCCCAGATTCAGCCGTTCTGTTTTCAGATTGATGTCGCCGGCACTGATGAGCGTGGTCTGGTCGGTATCGAGCAGCACCTTTACATCGGCCATGCCGTCCTTGATGTTGATGGTGTTCACCCAACAATAGATGGGCGTGTACTCAGCCCGGGCCTGAAAGGGATTAAACATCTGGAGGACGTCACCCATATATCGTTGAAGCACATCGAGGTATCCGCTGACGATCCGGCCGTCCTTGATGGAGGTGCGGATATTTCCGTTGAGCCCCGCCATCAGAGCGGCCATCGAATCCCCGGATCCGTCGAGACGGAGATCCAACTCCAGCTTTCCCTCAAGATTAGCTCTACTTTCAATTTCGTCGAGCTTGGCCCCAAGGTCGAGTTGCTCCACTTTCATCACCGTAGCCCACAGCGGGGGTGATGATTTGGATTCCAGATCGAAGAGGATATGCGCGCTGCCTTCTCCGATACGAAAGGTAAACGGCGTGATCCGCAGGTGCCCGTTATCAAGGTTGAGATGCATTTCCACGTCATCCATCACCACCCTCGGGAGCAGAACTTGCTGATTTCGCAATTGAAGATCGGCATCGAGCCGAGACAGCCTCTTGAAATTTATCGGATCACTGGAAAACACCCGGCTATTCGCCTTGTCGGAGGTTGGGGTAATTTGTCTGGTATCGCCTTTCGGGGTATCTCGCGCCAACACTTGCCGAAGATCCCATGTACTCGACGACATGTCGGCGCTCACCCTGGGTCGCTCCCCAGACAGATCCAGCTCCACCCAGCCGTTGTGTTCGCTCTCCCCCCAGACCGCGGTTAGCGAAGACGTTCGATATACGTTTGGGGCGATATCGGTAAAGTTCCCGGACAGTGTTAGGGCACCCCGAAGAGAAAGGGCCTTTCCGCCCAGCTTTTCCAAATTGGCCAGATCGCTGGATCGGATGACAAAATCAAGATTCATGCCCTTTGGGATCGAAGGATCTTTAATTGTCCCTTTAACCACAACGGATACGAGCTCATCTTTTCCGAAATTCAGATCCAGATCTTTAAAGGTATATTTGTCACCCCGGCCGACCACCCTGGCTGCTAATTTCAGGGGGCCCAAATCCGGTATGCCGCGCAGCGGTTCAACGGATTTAGCGGTCACCGGTGCCAGGGTGGTTTTGACGGATTCCAATTCAAGGGCGATCATCGGGGAACTCTTTGTGAGATCAAGATCCACTCTGCCGCGCAGATCATTTTCCCCGATAATAATATTGAGATCCTCCATGCGGTAAGTTTTGACCGAGAGATCCGTAAGCCGGCCCGAGAGTTTGTAAAACCCCTCCAGGGCAACGGGTCGCCCGATTAATTGTTCGATCTGTGCCGCATCGTCCCCCTGAATTAAAAACTGCAGATCCAGACCGTGTCGGCCGGCAAGATCTCTTAACGATCCCCCAAGGGTGATTTTGGCGATCTGATTGTGACCGGCTTCAAGATCCACCCGTTCAAGGGCGATACGATCAAGCGGCCCCGATAATTGGGCCTTTAACGCAAGCGGACCGAAAGCGGTGATCTTTCGGAGATGGGTGCCCCACTGGTTATTCAGTATGGTCAAGGGCTCCAGGCTGATCTGCCGACTCGACAGCTCGGCGGACAGACGCGGCTGAGTTCCGGCCATGTCAATGTCTACTCGCCCGCCCAGATTGTTTTCTCCGACGCGAGCGACCAGGTTGCTGATCTCATAAGTGCTCGATGCTGGATTAGCGATGCGCCCGGACACATCAAATGTCCCCTGTACCGGCATGGCTCCACCGTACAGTTGCCCCAGTTGGCCGATGTCCTCTCCACTGGCATGGAAGGTAAGGTCAATGCCCCGGAGTCCCTTCAACTTCCGGATGCCCCCCGACATTTCAAGTTTTAAAAACCGGCTGTTCCCCGAGTTCAACTCGAACGTTTCGATGGAGCGTTCTCCGGCAAATCCGGTCATATGAAACCGCATCTGAAAGGGATCCATTTTGTCCAACGCATCGAACCACGACCGGCCGATGTGTTCTTGGGGAATGACGCTTGACGCATCCAGGTCCTGGGAGGATAGTGTTGCTTTTAACTGAGGTGCGTCGCCCCTGAGATCCCAATCCATCGACCCTTCGAACTCGTTCTTTCCAAGGGACATTTGGAGTTTGGGTATCTGGAACCGCTTCGGTTCCGTGATGACGGCCTTTCCGCTGGCGTGAAAGGCCCCTCTTAATGGTATTTTACGGTCAAAGATCCGTGATGCATTGGATACATCCCGGCTACGCATCTGAAAGTCTATATCCACCCCGCTCAGTTTCAGCAGGTTCCCAACGGATCCATGCAGACCCACCTTGGCCACATCCTCGGTCCCAAAGGTGATATCAATTTGGGGCAATGCCAACTTGTCGACAGGTCCGGTCAACACAGCATCCAGCATGAACGGCCATATTCCAAATTTTTCGGAAGACAGTTTGGCGGTCAGCATCGGAATGCGCTCCGCCGTGCTCAATTGCATCTGACCGGTGATGAGATGGCCTCCAATAGCGACTCGCATGTCGTCGGCTTTGTAAACTTTGGGTTTCGGATCCGATAGGGCGGTCGTGAGGCGGAAGGGGCCGCGCAGGGGTAATGCCGGCAGACCAATTTTGCTCAGATTGGCGGTGTCCTGACCGGTCGCCGTAACATCCAGGGCGACACCCCGTATCTCACTCACATCGCTGATCCTGCCGGTGATGGCAAACTTGACCAGTCCTTCCTCGCCAACATCCGAACTCAAAATGTGCAAAGCCGGTTTTCCATCCGCATCGCTCACCCTGGCGGTAATTCGAAATGGACCGAACTCCGGAATGTCTGGCTGGCCGGCATGACGGGCGATTTCCGTGGTCGATGAGCCGCTGGAGACGATGTCGAAGGCGAAGCCCTTAAACTCGATTGGATCGCGGACGTTTCCCTGAACCGTTGCAGTAGCCCCACCGGAGGTTAAAGCAAGATCTGCAGACAACCCAACGTCCGGATCAATCCATGCCCAGATCGGCCCGAATGTTCCTTTCACAACAAGCGGAATGTTCGCTAAAACCCCGCTGCCATCTAGTCGAACCGGTTCATCCCATCCCGGAATTTCGGCGTTGAACCGATTGAGCTTGGCTTCGAGATCTAAGTTCCATTCCTTATCGATGTAACTGAATCGACCGTTTTCGATGGTCAGATCTTTTACGATGAACACCGGCCACGTCGCCAGGTCGGGCTGGTGTTCCCGGGGGGCCGCCGGTCCGTGGGTGTCAAAAGCCAGATTCACATCACCGGATTTGTTGAACTCCAGGAGAAAATCAGGCTCGATGAGGTGGATCCGCTTAAACACGAAGTCCCCCAGGACCAGAGGCCACAATTTTACCCGAAGCTCGATACGGGTTGCGGTCAGAAGGTCGGGCCGGGAGCCCCACTGAGCATTCTGGAAGCGAACATGATTAAATGAGACAATGGGTGAGAAGCCTATGCGAACATCCACATCGCCGGCGATAACCAGTTCCCGGCCGGTGACATCTTTGGCCAGCTGTTCGATCCCGGGTTTTAACTGATTGAAATCGTAAGCTGCCACGAAGACGAAGGCCGCCAGTACCAGTCCGGCGACCAGCAATGCGGCCACAGCAAGGGTTTTTTTCCAGCGCATAAAGGATTCTTCGATAGTTGAGAAAAAGATTAGCGGAACATCATCCGGAAATCAGCAAATGCCGGAAGGCAAAATATACCGGGGGAATGAAAATGGCCGGCAGCATGTTGCCGATTCTCAGTTTTTGAAGGTCCAATATATTGATACCGATGGCCATGATCAATACGCCCCCCACAGCCGACATTTCATTGATCATGGGTGGGGTCAGAAACTGCTTGAAAAACGATGCCCCTAGTGTGATGGCCCCCTGGTACAGCAGAACCGAGAGGGAGGAAAACAGTACACCGACACCCAGTGTGGACGCAAAAATCACCGCAGTGACTCCGTCCAAAACCGACTTGGCGAACAGGGTCTGATGGTTTCCGGCAAGCCCGCTTTCAAGGGAGCCGACAATGGCCATCGCCCCGACACAGTACACAAGGCTGGCCGTGACGAAGCCGTGGGTAAACCCATCTCCCCCCAATTTGAACATTCCTCCCAATCGATTACCGAGGCCCTCGAGCCGATCTTCAATCCTGAGCAGTTCTCCCATCAGGCTGCCGATGGCCAGGCTGATGATCAAAAGCAACAGTTCTTGAGTTTTCAATCCTCCCGTCAGGCCGATCAGAACCACCGCCAGACCGATGGCCTGCATGATGGTCCGATTGGTCTTTTCCGGAATACCTCCCCTGAACATAAGCCCGATGAGACTTCCGGCAATAATCGCAGCTGTGTTAACAAATGTACCCAGCATAGTTTTTCCTCAAGGAAAAATCCGAAACTCGAAACTCGAAACAAACTCATAAAACCAAATAAAAAATAAACTACAAGCTGTTTGACACAGTTTTGTTTTGAATTTTGTAATTTGTTTCGGATTTCCAAATTCGTACTTCGAAATTATTGTGGGGTGAAGCCTTGGGTATCTTCAGCTAGTCCATCAGAATTGAAAGCTTTTTAGCCCCTCACGATTCATCATTTGGGTCGATAGACCTCCTCCTCCATCAAATCCCGGCCGGTAGAACCGCTGCTGCGCTCCATCTCGGCAATCCACCCCTGTACACGATCGCGACCATAGGCACTTTCCCAAGCGGTCACAATCCGATCCACGGGAATGTCCGCGAATGTGCCGTGGTCCTCCAGGTATTCCATGAAGTTCGACTGGTCCGAATTGTAGGGCTGTAAAAGGGCATCCTGCTTCCCATCGAACTCCAGAGGATCGGCTCCATATCTCAGGCAAAGCTCCGCATTGAACGCCGGGGTCGCCTTGACCCAATGCCCGTCAAGAAACAGTTCCGTATAGCCGTGATATGCAAATCGGTCCGAGCCCAGGAACTCGATAAGCTGCCGGGACGCCAGGTGATTACGGACAGTGGCAAACCCCATCCGGGAAGGAATACGGGAGGCTCGAGCCAGTGCACACAGCAGGCCGGCCTTGCTGATGCAGAAGCCGCGCCTAGCGTCCAGGACACGACTGGATCGATAGTGTTCCGGTCGATAAAACGGGACATAGGGGTCGTAGCGAAGGTCATCCCGGACCGCATAAAAAAGCCGGACCGCAGCCTCGACCGGACTCCGGCTGCGGCCCACGGCCGATCGGGCGTATCGGATGATCTCCGGATGGTCACTGTCTATAATCGGCGTCGCTGATACGTATTTGGGATTTGTAGCCGCCATGGCCTTTCCAATGTCTTTGAATAAAATCGTGTCCGATTTTATGAAGCGCGACGATGTCGCGCGCAACGCGTAATGTTCACCCGCCTTTGGAGAGTTTATCCGCGACCATTGGAGCAGAGTTTTCGCACCGCTCCAATATGCAATGTAAACAATCAAGTTCAAAGTAAAGATGACCGCTTATAGCAACCCCCCGGGACGTCGTCAAAGCCATCCTCAAGCCCTTTAAAAAGGTACAGCACACTTCCTCCGCAGATAGGGTATATTTCTTGACACTTTTCTGAAGAAACACTATAGTTACTTGATTTCAAATGATTTTTTCAACGTCCTGAAATACCACCCATGCAAAACGCGCTCTTGTCATTCAACCCGGTGGCGGCCCTTGGCCGCCTGACCATTTCATTGGTCCAGGAAATCGGCCGCATCGGGCTGTTTTTTGTCCGAGCATGCTTCCACATCGTTTCCTTCCCGCTGCAGTTCGGAAAAATCATCCATCAAGTTTATTTCATCGGAGTAAAATCCGTTCTGGTGATTTGTCTGACCGGTGCGTTTACGGGAATGGTTCTCGGACTTCAAGGGTACTATACCCTCACGAAATTCGGGTCCGAGGGTTTTCTGGGAGCGGCGGTAGCACTGTCGTTGATCCGTGAATTGGGACCGGTACTCACAGCCATTATGGTCATCGCCCGGGCGGGATCGGCCATGACTGCCGAGATCGGGATCATGCGCATCTCCGAGCAAATCGATGCCCTGAAGACGATGGATATTAACCCGGTTCGATTTCTTGTGAGTCCTCGCCTTGCCGGCGGTCTGATATCTTTTCCCCTGCTGACCGCCCTCTTTGACGTGATCGGGATCTTTGGCGGTTATGTCACCGGATCGATTTTACTGGGTATCAATTCCGGAATCTATTTTTCACGGGTGGAATCGAGTGTCCAGATGAATGATGTCACCGGTGGATTTATAAAAGCCATCGTGTTCAGTGTGGTGGTCATCACCATCTGCTGCTTTCAGGGGTATTATACCCATACCCGCAAGGAAGGATTTGGCGCCAAGGGGGTGAGTCTGTCGACCACCTCGGCAGTGGTGCTATCCTGCGTGCTCGTGTTGATTGTCGATTACGTCTTAACGTCGTTTTTACTGTAACAAAATGAACCAGCCCCTCATACAATTCGATAATGTGACCAAGAGCTTCGGGGATAACCAAGTCCTCAAAGGGGTTTCTCTCAGCGTGTTCCAAGGGGAGGTCACCACCATTATAGGAAAGAGCGGTGTTGGTAAAAGCGTGTTACTCAAGCATATTATCGGTCTCATGGAGCCGGACTCGGGACAGATTCTGTTCAATGGCAAACCCATGGACAATATGAAACGGGGGGAACGGAGACGCCTGAAACAAAAATTCAGTTACATGTTTCAAGGATCGGCCCTGTTCGATTCCATGACCGTTTATGAAAACGTGGCCCTTCCCCTCAATGAGAAAACCCGCCTTAAAGAGGCGGAAATCGAGCAAAGAGTCCTGGATAAGCTGGAGGCACTGGATCTTTTAAATATCGATGAGAAATACCCCTCCCAGCTTTCCGGTGGAATGAACAAAAGGGTCGCCCTGGCACGGGCACTGATCACTGAGCCTGAGATTGTGCTTTTCGACGAGCCGACCACAGGTCTGGATCCGATACGCAAAAACGCCGTACACGGCATGATATCCGAATATCAGAAAAAATTCGGCTTTACCGGGGTCGTTGTGAGTCATGAGATACCCGACATTTTTTATATTTCCCAAAGAGTGGCCATGCTCGAGGAAGGAAACATTTTTGCGGAGGGAACCCCGGAAGAAATCCAGGATTCATCGGAACCCGTCGTGCAAAATTTCATCCATGGCCTCATGGCACCGGATCGAGAGGCCACGGGAATGAAATCCCGTCAAGAGTGTGAACTTCACTTTCTTCAGGAACGATCTCGACTGAATCGGCATGGAACGCCGTTTTCGGTGATTGTATTCACATTCGATAATATCGATGAGCTTTATGAGAAAACCGGGCACGTGGGCGGACAAAATGTGATGAATGATTTTATTGAAACGCTCAGAGCAAGACTCCGCATCACCGATACCTGCTGCCGGTATGGGCTGCATCGTATCGTTGCGATTATGGACGGCATCGACAGCGAGGCGGCCGGCCGTCTATGCCGCAGACTGGCTCAAGAGATGACGGGAACCCTGCTGGAAATCGCTGAGTCAGGCTCGGGAAGAGGTTTCAGAATCAGTGCCGGAATCGCCGATGTTAGAGCAGAGGGCACCCTTGAAGATGCCGTTTCAGCGGCCATCTACCGGTCGGCTGGACTGTACGAGTTTCAGATATCCGAATAAACGGAGGGCCCGAATACATTCGGGCCCTCCGTTTATGAAACGCGGCTGACGCCGCTATAAAAGACCATAATTGGGACGGGCAACCTCGAAGGATGCCTTTGTAAGCCCATGGTTTTTGAATCAGCCGGTTTTGAGGTATACTGTTTGTGATCATTAAATACCGAGTACCTGGTACCGGGATCATGAGGACCCCATGAATCGAACGTCTATAGAAACAGCGGTCGGCATCTTTATGTTGATCGGTATCGCTTGCGTTGGTTACCTCACCATCAAACTCGGCAGGATGGAACTGGTCGGAGGCAACCATTACACGGTGAGCGCCCACTTCCAGTCTGTGTCGGGACTTCGTACGGGAGCGTCAGTGGAAATGGCGGGAGTACCGATTGGTCGGGTAGAAAGCATTACCTTGGATCAGGATCGGGAAGATGCCAGGGTGCTTCTGAAAATAGAGAACCACATCGAGCTGACCGAAGACGTGCTGGCGTCGGTGAAGACCTCCGGCCTCATCGGTGACAAATTCATTCTTCTGAGCCTGGGTAGTTCGGATGAAATGCTTTCCGAAGGTGATGAAATTACCGAAACAGAATCGGCGATCGATCTTCAGGGCTTGATCGGTAAATACGCGTTTGGCGGCGTAGAGTAGGAGAACTATCCATGATTCGAAAGATGTTGGTCATCATTTTGATCATTTGCATCATGGTTCCAGCGGCCTGGTCAGCCACCGAGGCCCCGAGCCCGATGAAGTCACTTCAGAAACCAGTTGAACAGGTCCTGGAAATACTCACGGACCCCCGATACAAGAATGGTGACCATCGTAATGAGCAGCGGCAGAAATTGTGGGCGATTGCCGGCGACATATTTGATTTCGAAGCCATCGCCAGAGGAACACTGAAACGGAATCGCTGGAAAAGCTTCACGCCGGAGCAACGCAGGGAATTTACCGATATTTTCACCGAGTTTCTTGGAAAGAATTATTTCAATCAGATTCAGGGAAAGTTTCAGAACGAACGGATTCTTTTCCTGTCGGAGGTGATGAAGACTGAAAAGAAGGCCTTGGTGAAAACCAAAATCTTGCGAAAGGCTGTTGAGATACCGGTCGATTACAGCATGTGGAAACGTCGGGGAAAATGGCGCGTCTATAACGTTCATGTCGAGGGCACCAGCCTTCTGGGAAATTATCGAAACGAGTTCGAGAAGATCCTGAGAAAGGAGCCGCCGGAGCGCCTGATTGAAATGCTGAAAGCAAAAGTCGAGACCCTGACTGCGGAAAAGGCCGGGGGCAACTAACGGATGATACCCGGCTGGCTTCGGCTACTTCGGATACACGTTGCGGTGTTTGCCCTGCTCCTTGCATCTCCGTTGGTCTGCTTCGCGCAGGACCCGGAGGAACCGGCACCACAGGCCCCCGAGACAGCAGGCGATCCGGCGTCGGACACTTTTGAAGATGATGAATTTCTCGATGAAGAACTGGACACCCTGTATGAGGAGGCCGAGGACGCTACGGTAAAGGTTGCGGACCCGTTCGAGCCGATCAACCGTGGGATGTTTGTGTTCAACGACCGGTTCTATTTCTGGATCGCCAAGCCCCTGACCATCGGCTATCGCACGGTGATACCGTCGAACGTCCGAAGTCCCATCAAGAATTTCTTCTACAATATCTTCGCACCGATCCGTATCGTCAACAACCTGCTCCAGGGCAAAGCCAAAGGAGCGGGCATCGAAACCCAGCGTTTTCTCATCAACAGCACCGCCGGGGTTCTGGGTTTCGGGGATCCGGCCAGCAGTTTTCCACAACTGGCACCCAGGGAAGAGGATCTGGGTCAAACCTTCGCGGTATGGGGGTTCGGAAACGGGTTTTACATGGTTCTGCCGTTTATAGGGCCGACAACTTTCCGGGATACCACCGGATGGGTACTGGATCGATATTTCAGCCCATTGGCCTATATATACGACTCATGGGGGGAAGCCGTTACGGTGACGGTATTCCGGCGCTGGAATCAGCTGTCTTTCCGAATTGGTGATTACGAAGCACTCAAGGCCGCGTCCCTCGATCCTTACGTCGCCATGCGCAGCGGTTATATCCAGTTCCGAAATACGAAGATCAAACAATAACCCATTTCTCCAGCACGGCTGGAGAAATGGGTTATTGGATTCAAGGGGTTGGGACTTCGCCTTCTGGGCTTCGACCCCACAAGCAAGGGGTCAAATGCTTGAACAACATGTCAAAAGTCCAAAACAGCATCGACTGTGATTCCGGCGAAGGAGGCTGTGTTGTAATTCGTTCTACCGACAAGACATGAATTTCTTTCTGTCATTCCTGCGGAGCAGACTGTGTCGCATTAGACCCCGACTGGGTTTAATTTTGTTCTTTGATACTTTTGTCTTCGAGACCGATCACATTTTGCGTTAGAGCTTACGCAGAACGGCCCATTTTGGTTGTTACGTGGGGCAC
>Ga0209780_1000310_pt1 | contig 24651 bp, 21 predicted proteins | sample WorMetexBAHAMAS2_FD_187384 | JGI IMG/M metagenome (GOLD analysis project Ga0209780, IMG submission 187384) | Marine gutless worms symbiont microbial communities from Max Planck institute for Marine Microbiology, Germany - Inanidrilus exumae... | ecosystem: Host-associated > Annelida > Digestive...
GTGCCCCACGTAACAACCAAAATGGGCCGTTCTGCGTAAGCTCTAACGCAAAATGTGATCGGTCTCGAAGACAAAAGTATCAAAGAACAAAATTAAACCCAGTCGGGGTCTAATGCGACACAGTCTGCTCCGCCGGAATGACATCGGTATTTTTGAGCCATATGTCGTGTGAACGACCTATCTACAATCGGAACATACTTTTGGCACTCGCTTTAACCCGGGTCTAGAGAACGCGCTTAAGCCATGTCGGCGCAGACAATTTTCGGATGAACTGCCCCAACTGCCATAGCCCTGTGGACGAGAGAGCTCAGTTCTGCAGCCAGTGCGGCCACGAAATAAAGACATCCCCGAGAAGGCGTCTGCCTCGTACGACCGTCTATTTCGGCATGCTCGTGGGCCTTGCGCTGATGCTTTCCATACTGGCCCTGTGGCAAAGCCAGGGCTACCGAGAGCGTCCGTCCGATGCCATCGACTTCGCCGCCAAGCGTCAAACCGGGGATTCTCCGTCCACCCCGGGGGATGGTAAAATTTTCGCTTCGGACCGACAAAAAGTTCAAGCCGGGAGGATGAGTATCCCCGTCGGGACTCTGGTGATCGAAGATATTGCCGGCGGCCTCATCAGCGAGTCGATGGCTCCGGTCATGGACAATGGGTGGGTCCCACTCCCCCTGGAACTTGCCAAAGGCGGATTTCGATGGCGATTGGAAATTCGCGATGTCGGTGAAACTTCCATTGTGGGGGGCGTGTTCCGGGATTTCGACACGGTCGGATTGTGGCAAATGGCGACACCGCCACTGGTAAACGGGCCGGATCTGAGCCCCTGGCGTGACGATGAACCCGTCGATTGGGTTTCATTGGAGAGCGGAAACCGGCTCGGTGATGTGATGCCCCGGGATTGCAGGGAAGAAGGCTACTTTATTTCCTGCGGCCTTCCCTACGGGTTATCCGGCCCCGGTGTATTCGTCCAGGAAAACGAAGTCGTCGGATGGACATTCGGCGTCGGTGCCGAGCGAGGCTTTTTCTGGCAGGGCCGGGATGGCGAGCGGCTGCGGGTCGAGGTGTATATCGAAGATTACTACCGGGTTACGTTTGCCGACAGCCGGGAGGAGAAATTTCTGATTGCCCTTGCCGATGACCGACAAGGCAATCTCCAGCGTCTCGAAAATTTAATTTCGGCCTTCCGGTTTCCCAAACGGCTGACCGTAGAAGATACGCCGGAACAGCTTCGCGATAAGACCATCCACCGTCTCCTCATGGACAGTATCCAACGGGCGGTTGCCCAGGGCGACGCCGCTGCCGCGATCAACACCTTCGACCGGGGTACGCTGCTTGAAATCGATGACATCGACATTCTGCTACTCGTCAGCCGGGAAACCGGCAATCTGTACGGTGCGGCCAGCGCCCTCGAACTGATCGAAGATGTCCGGGCCTACATATCGAGGGACAATCGGGAAGATTCAAACCGTCTTAATACATTCCACCGGAGCCTCACCATTCAACACCTGGAAGAGCTGGCAAGGCAAGGTGACTGGGCCAGGGTTGCCAAGCGTCTTGAGATCGCACAATCCTATTTTCCGGACGACGTAGAACTGCACCTTTTCGCGGTACGCCTGGCGCTTTCAGACAAGGATTGGGCGGAAGCGGAGCGATTGCTCTATTCCAGAAGCTACCCGTCGTCGCTCCAAGTCCAGGTTGCCGACATCGGTAAAGAGATCCAGGAGCTCAAAGGTCAGGAGGGACGGATCGTCATCCGATTTACGCCCGGAGCCAGCAACATCCCGGTCCGGGCCACCCTGAACGGACAAGTAGTGCAAGATTTTCTGATCGATACCGGCGCATCCACAGTGACCATCCCCAGCGACGCGGTTCGCAGCCTTGGCATTCCCACAGATTCCGCGAGCCCCAAACGACAGGTTTACACGGCCGGAGGCTTGGTCACAGCCCGGGAAGTCATCCTCGATTCCATCGAGATCGACGGGTGGTCGGTCCAGCATGTGAAGGCCCTGGTTCTGGATATCCCGAGGCGACCGGGACTCGGCCTGCTGGGATTGAATTACCTGGACCGCTTCAATGTGGATATGCGGCCGGAAGAGGGGATCCTGACCCTCACACCGCGATAGCCCGGACATGGCATGCAGAGTTCGAAATGCCGACACCGAAACGATATGAACAACTTATAGCGCGACTCGATTTCGCTATAGAGAGCACAGGGAGCACAAGGGCCCCACTGGATTTGCAAAAAAATTTGCAGAATTAAAAACTTTTGCAATTATGGTTGACAACCAAATCCAATATGGATAGCCTGTTCCCATTCAAATTCATCACATCCAAATCAAAAGGAGGGGAAATTGAAAATGACACTCAAAAACAAATGGATATCGGCGATTCTTGCGGTGGCCATGATTCTATCCGTTGCCGGCTTGGCATGTGCGGCTGAATTGCGGGTCGGTGTGGACACGGCTTTCGTTCCTTTTGAATTCAAAGGCAAAGATGGCAAATACACGGGGTTTGATGTTGATTTGTGGCATGGGATCGCCAAACGCTTGAAACTTGATTATAAAATCATCCCAATGGATTTTAATGGACTCATCCCCGGTCTGACCACCGGAAACCTGGATGTGGTACTTGCGGCTATTTTCATTAAATCCGGAAGAGAAAAAGCCATTGATTTTTCACACCCCTACTTCCGGGCCGGTTTAAAGGTCATGGTCCGCTCTGAAAATACCGACATCAACGGCCCCAAGGATCTCAAAGGTAAAGTGGTGGCGGTAAAGACCGGAACGGCGACGGTGGATTATGTCAATACCCTGGGCGCGAAAAAAATCATCAAGTTTCCGAATATCGACCAGGCGTATCTCGAAGTGGTCACCGGCGGGGCTGAAGCGGCCATGCACGACACGCCCAACGTGCTGTACTTCATCAAAACGGCCGGCCAGGGCAGAGTCAAGGCCGTTGGGCCCGACGTAAAGGCAGCCTTTTACGGCATCGGTTTTCAGCAGGGCAGTCCTCTACGGGACAAGGTCAACGTCACCCTGCTGGAGATGATGGAAGACGGTGAATACGACCAGATCTACATCAAGTGGTTCGGCACTGCACCGGAGTAAGACTGTTCGGCATCCGGTGGTACGGCACTCTAATCAAAAACGACGTCGCGGATTGGCGGACTGAAACCGATACACGGTTTCAGTCCGAGCCACATTTGCGACACCAAGGTAGAACATAAGAAGACTATTATGGGATTTGAATTTAAATACATCGTTGAATCGATTCCCGCCTTGCTCGAAGGTGCCAAGCTGACCTGGTACATCACCATTATCGGAATCATCGGGGGCCTGGCCCTGGGAACCGTGGCCGGGCTCCTACGGCTTGCCGGAACCCGGGCCGTGGGCGGTGAAAGCTACGGTATTAATCGGGTGCTCGGCGCCATCGGGCAAAGGCTTGCCGTCGCATACATCGAGTTGATCCGGGGAACCCCCATTATCGTTCAGGCGATGTTTATCTACTTTGCCTTACCGATGCTCATCGAAGTGTCCACCGGACTGAAGGGAATACGCTTTAATGCCCTGACCGCCGCCGTCATCACGATCATCATTAACGCCGGCGCCTATATGGCGGAGATCGTGCGCGGCGCGGTGGAGTCGGTCAATAAAGGATTGGTTGAAGCGGGCGTGGCCATGGGGATCAGCCGGCTTCAATTAATCACCAACATTATCGGCCCGATCGCTTTCAAACGTGCCATTCCCCCACTGGGAAATCAGTTTATCATCAGCCTGAAAGATACGTCCCTGTTTATTGTCATCGGAGTGGGAGAGTTGACGCGTCAGGGCCAGGAGATCATGGCAAGTAATTTCAGGGCACTTGAGATTTGGACGGCGGTGGCCGTCTGTTATCTCATCATGACATCGGCGTTGGCACTGGCGCTGAAATTCATCGAAAAAAGGATGAAAATAATATGAGGGGCGTCATTGAATTCCAGAACGTCAGCAAAAGTTTCGGCAAAGTGGAAGTTTTGCATGACATCGACCTGACGATAGAAGAAAAAGAGGTGGTGGTCATCGTCGGCCCCTCCGGCTCAGGCAAGTCCACCCTGCTCCGCTGCATCAACGGGCTGGAGATTATCACCAAAGGAGAATTGATCGTCAATGACATTCATCTGCCCCGGCAGAAGCGGCGGATCCGTGAAATTCGAAAAGAGGTCGGAATGGTGTTCCAACTGTTCTACCTCTTCCCGCACATGACCGCCCTGGATAATGTCGCTTTCGGACCACGAAAAGTCCGGGGAGCTTCCCGGAGCGAAGCCAATGCCATCGCCAATGACCTTTTGGAAAAAGTCGGACTTTCGGATCGAAGCAATCACTATCCTTCCGAGCTTTCGGGAGGTCAGCAGCAACGGGTGGCAATTGCCAGGGCAATGGCGGTGAAACCGAAAATCATGCTTTTTGACGAACCCACATCAGCCCTTGACCCGGAATTGCGCGAAGAGGTTCTCAACGTGATGACGGCGGTCGCCAGGGAGGGCATTACCATGGTGGTGGTCACCCACGAGATGAGTTTTGCCAGCAAGGCGGGTTCCAGGCTTCTGTTTATGGATGACGGTCGAATTGCGGAGGACGGCGATCCGGAGACGCTCCTGAAGTCGCCCAGTTCTGACCGATTGAAGGATTTTCTAAAACACGTCGGGTATTGAGCCCGACTGCCGGTGGATGATCCAGTAATACCGCCTTACCTCACTCAGGAGAATCAGTAGAGGGCCGTTACTCGTACGCACTGAAATGATGCATCCGTTCGCCACGTAATTTCCCCTCGCCAGCGCTGACAGGACCTTTGACATAACCAAAACCTCACGGCCCCGGGCTAAAGAGGTTCACTAGACGTACGCGCGCCTTTCCTGGATCCGGCGTAGGAAAGGGCACGCCACATCAAGAATGGGAGTAAACCAAAATGCAGACGAAAGTAGTTCCAAACACTGCCGATCGCAAATCCATGTTCGGGGATATCGACTGGACCCAACTGGATTATCGCAAAGAACTCCGCAACAATATCACCACTGTTGATGAGCTGAAACAATATCTACCGATCAGCCCGGAAGAAGAAGCCGATCTGCGGAAAGTAGTCGACATCCATCCAATAAACATCCCCCGCTACTACCTCAGTTTGATCGACACTCAAAATCCCCAGGACCCTATTCGGAAACTTTGCGTTCCAGATGCCCAGGAGCTTGTCGTCGCCGGGGCGATGGGAGAAACCACCAAAGACCCTTATGGGGATGACAAGCATGATAAAGGCAATGGCGTTTTACACAAGTATGATTACACAGCACTCGTGGTGACATCCGAATACTGTGCCATGTACTGCCGGCATTGCTTCCGTAAACGCATGGTGGGGCTACCGAACGATCTGACCGTAAAAAATTTTGAGGGGGCCGCCACCTACATCGCAGAACACCCCGAGATCACCAACGCCATTCTGTCCGGCGGAGATCCGCTAATGCTTCCGACAAGTGTTCTCAGAAAAATGTTGAATACCCTGAAGGACATCGATCATCTGAACCATGTCCGGATCGGTTCGCGGGTTCCGGTATCCTATCCCATCCGGTTGTTCGATGATGAACTGATCAATCTGCTGAAGGAGTTCAATTCTGCGAAAACGCTTTTCATACCGACGCACTTCAATCATGCCCAGGAGATTACGCCCGTATCGACCGAGGCCATTCGTCGCATCAGAAGCGCCGGTGTAACCGTGAATAATCAGGCGGTTCTACTGTCCGGTGTCAACGACAGCGTGGAGGCGCTTGCGGACTTAATGAACGGGCTGCTGCGCATCGGCGTCAATCCCTATTATCTGTATCAGTGCATGCCGGTGGCCCGTGTACGACATCACTTCCAGGTACCGCTGAAAAAAGGCGTCGACATCGTTGACCGTGCCCGGCGTTATTTTGACGGCTATGCGAAACGGTTCAAGTACATTATTGGGCATGACATCGGCAAACTGGAAATCTGTGGCCGGATCGGTGACAAACTGATTCTAAAACAACTGCATGCCCGAAACGGCCATGAGGAAGAGATCTCCCGTCTCCTCGTCCGGAAGTTGACGGGAAATGGCGGTTGGCTGGATGATTTGCCGGAAGTAACGCTGTAATACGGACATACACCCATTTTATTTGCTCGTTTCCAAGGCGGCTTTACTTTTTGGGCTCCACCCGGAGATCATAAAGCGTTTGGCGAACATGCTTTGCCAATGATGCATGCCGCCGAATAAAAGAAAGTTGACGTCATGGCATCCCAGGCTCCCACCAGCTTAGAGGAATTGAGGCACCTGTATATCAATATCCGGGAAGGCGAGCACGCCACACGGCTTACTGACCGTAACCTGGCAGTGCTGAAGCGGATGCTCGACGAACCGGACGAGACAGCGGCCAAATCCATTTCCGAAATCGCCCGGGAAAACGACATCAACATATCATCCATTACCCGCTTGGCCCAGAAGCTTGGCTTTGATGGTTTTCCGGGGCTTAAAGAACTTTTCCGGAGTAGCCTGAAGCAGCGGAAGAATTTTTACAGTGAACAGGTAAAAAAATTTTTACACCGGGGCGATACCGATCAAGACGACCAAACGTCTCTTCTGGAACGGGTGATTCAGGATGAATGGAGCAATGTCATGCTCATGGCGGATGCCTTCGATGAACAACGGTTTGCCACCACCATCGAGCTCATCGTCAAAGCCAACCGTGTTCTCATTATCGGCCTGCGAAGCAGTTACCCCCTGGCACATTACCTGGGATTCCATCTTAAAATCATTCGGGATCGCGTTACCCTCCTCGGCCAGGCCGGCCACACCCTGGCCGAGGATCTGTCTGTTCTCAAGCCAGGGGATCTGCTGATTGCCATCAGTGTCAACCCGTACACGAAAGATACCGTTGAGGCCTGTCGCATCTGTAAGCAACAGTCGGTAGACATTGTCGCCATCACGGACAGATTGTCTTCTCCACTGGTGAAAGATACCGATAATTTTCTGATCACCTCCATTGAAGGCGACTATTTTTTTAGCCCGATTGCAGCGGCCGTCATTTGCATCGAAACATTACTATCCGAACTGGTGAAACAACTGGGCAATCAAGCCATTCATCGATTGAACCAGGCCGAGTACATACTGGAACAACTGGAAACTGAGATTTGAGAGAAGAATTGCCCCCCGTCACCCCCGCCCCTCGATGGAACCCGATCATCCGGACGCTTTTAATACGTTAATCCCGTGGGTGTGTCGTATGAGTGCAGTCTTCAAGCAGAGCGGTCATCTTCCGACTACCGTCACCGTCCTTCCGAGTAAATGTGGGGGGCATTCCTTGCCTCAGGTCATATCGTCCTTATAACTTGTCTTGTTAAAAAAACACACAAACGATGTTACGGGAGCTCGGCTCCCTTCTTTCTTCCAAGGAGATAAACTGTGACTCCGGAAATTGCGACAGTATTTGCCATACTATCAATCTGTGTCGTGCTGCTTGTCACCGAGTGGATCCCCATGGAGGTCACCGCCCTTCTGGCTATGGGCTCCGTCGCGTTGACCGGACTGGTCAGCCCGGTGGAGGCCCTTTCGGGGTTCAGCAATCCGGCGGTCGTGACGGTCTGGGCGGTGTTCATCCTCAGCGGCGGCCTGACCCGCACCGGTGTGGCCAACATCATCGGGCATTTCGTTCTCCGGCTGGCCGGAAATACCGAGACCACGATGATTATCGTCATCATGGTTACCGCCGGGGTGATGTCGGCTGTGATGAACAATGTGGCCGTGGCTGCCCTCATGCTGCCGGTGGTGATGGACATCGCCCGCCACACCGGCCGATCCCCATCCCGCCTCCTGCTGCCCCTTGCCTACGGATCACTTCTGGGGGGATTAACCACACAGATTGGAACCCCACCGAACATTCTGGTCACCGATGCCCTGAGAGACGCCGGAAAGGAAACATTTGCCTTTTTCGACTTTACGCCGGTGGGACTGGTGATCATGACTGCCGGTATCGCTTTCATGGTCCTGGTCGGACGGCATATGCTGCCCGACAGGGACGTGGCCAGAGATACCGCCCGCATCAAAAATGGTGAACTGGCGCCCGGTTACGAACTCCAGGAGCGCATGTTCGCCGTTCGGATTCCCAGAATTTCGGTTTTGATCGGAAAAACCCTTGCCGAAACACGTATCGGATCCGTTCTGGGTCTGCATGTTCTAGGAATTACCCGTGGACGGAACACGTTGATCGGTCCAGGCCCCAAAGCAGTTCTCAATGGGGGGGATGTACTCACGGTCCAGGGCCGGATGGACGCCATGGAAGAGCTCGGAAAGTTTCGGCAACTGGAGATACAACAGGGCCCTATCGGCGCGGAGGCGCCATACTCGGACGAGGTCCGAATCGCCGAGCTATGCCTTCCGATGAAATCCGCCTATGTTGGCAAAACGCTGAATATATTAAATTTCCATGAAAAATTCGGGACCAACGTCCTGGCCATCCGCCGTGACGAGAGCATCCAGCGGAGTCGTATCCAGGATGAGGTGCTCCAGCTTGGCGACTGGCTTCTGGTTGCCGGACCGGTGGAAAAGCTGGAAACCATGTCGGAAATGTCCGGGTTCGACCAGTTCAAATACGTTCCGATCCCGGAAGCCATTGCCTCATACCAGTTGGAGGAACACCTGATGGTTATGCGCGTCCCCGGGGATTCGGCCTATGTGGGGCAGACCTTGAAAGAGAGCCGGATTGGCGAAACGTTGGGAAACCGTATTCTGGGAATCATGAGAGGCGACGAGCCCATCCTTTTACCTGATCCAGGGGAGGCCATCCATGCTGACGACCGCCTGGTGGCCGAGGGCCAGATGTCCGATTTTGAATTGCTCCGGGGACTCGAGGACCTGGATGTCGGAAAAGAAAATCATGTAAACGTGGAGGCCCTGACGTCCGGGGACTTCGGTCTGATGGAAGCGATTCTGTCTCACCAGACTACGTTGGAGGGCATGACTTTGCGTCAGTTACAATTCCGGGAAAAATACGGACTGACGGTGCTCGCCATCTGGAGACGGGGGAAAGTGATCCGCTCAAACCTTCGAAATCAGGCCATTTATTTCGGTGACGCCATTCTGCTCCATGGCCCTTATGAAAAACTTAAGCTCTTGGGCCAGGAACCGGATTTTATTGTGCTGACCGATATGGCCCGGGAACCGGTACACCGCGAAAAAGCGATCCTTTCGACCACCATCATGGGATTGACCCTGCTGCCCGTTATTCTGGGATGGGTACCCATTTACATCTCCGCCGTCATCGGTGCAGCGGTCATGGTCATGTCAAAATGCCTCACCATGGAGGAAGCCTACCGCCAGATCGAGTGGAAAGCGGTGTTTCTCATTGCCGGGATGCTACCGCTGGGCACGGCTCTGGATCAAACCGGAGCTGCAAAATATATTGCCGAGGGCGTGGTCGGTATGGTCGGTCCATACGGGCCCCGTGCCGTCATGATGGGCCTGGTGAGCCTGACATTTATCGCCACGTGCTTTGTTCCCACAGCGGCCCTGGTGGTATTGATGGCGCCCATCGCCTTAAACACATCCGCCAACATGGGCATCAGCCCCCAGACCCTCATGATGGCTATCGCCATGGCTGCTTCGGCCAGCTTTACCACCCCGATTTCCCACCCGGCTAATATTCTTGTCATGGGGCCGGGCGGATATCGATTTGCAGACTATATAAAGATCGGCGGTGCAATGACCCTGGTGGTTCTGGTGGTGATAATGGTGGTGTTGCCGATGTTCTGGCCCCTATAGACCCGGATATTTCATGAAATATCCGGGTGAACAGCGCCGGCAGGCGGGGCCTTGAACTCTGATCCACGTTATGGGAACAAGTTCCAATACCTTAAAACAACTTTGATTACTTGCTCAACATTTTGACAATATGCTCGTTTCTATTCAAGCAACTTGCCTGCTTGCCGCGGCTTTGCCCTGAATCCCGATCCCCGGCTTTCCTCAGAATTCAAATACCCCCACATTATTTTCTGGAAGTGTTGCGTAGTTCACGTGTATTTTTAGCCCGGTATGCTATAGGAGAGTCGGAATTTGACCGTTTCAGACGTTCGGGATCTAACAAAGCATACCGTCGATGGTCCAACTTTCGATTGACGTGGCATGCCTTCTTCGAAGAATCAGAATTCGATGGTGACTTGACCGGTTGTATTATCGTACGGGTACGTATCGACCCACTGAACTGTAGGAGAATCTGAATGAAACTCATCCATAAAAGAATGATGGCCGGGATCCTCATTATCGTTTTTGGTATCGTCTCAATTCCCATCGGCCCAGTGGCAAATGCCGCGGACCCGACTGCTCAACAGCGGCTTGTGGATAAGGCCAGGTTGACTTTTTTGAAATTCATTAAGCATCGGGACATGGAGTGGTTTCGAGAAAACTACCACACATCCAAAGGTCTGCTGATTGTCCCCAGCCTTATAAAAGGCGGCTTTTTTCTGGGAGGCTCCGGCGGGAGCGGTGTTCTGGTGGTCCGGGATGAAGAGAAAGGGTGGAGTCAGCCGGCCTTCTACACCATCGGTTCGGTCACATTCGGAATTCAGTTCGGTGGAGAAGCGGCTTCCGTCATGATGTCGCTCCGGACCCAGAGGGCGGTGGACATGGTCCTTGGGTCGTCTTTTAAATTGGGGGCAGGCACAGCCGTCGCTGCCGGGCCTATCGGGATGGGTGTAACATCGAATGTGGTGGCCGACATCCTGACCTTCTCCGCCACCAAAGGTGGCCTGTATGCAGGAGCTTCTCTGGAAGGAGCCGTAGTGGCCGTGCGGGATAAATGGAACAGCGCTTACTTTGGGAAAGCAGTTCAACCCAGTGACATTGTTATCGACCGTTCCGTCAGCAACCTCGGCGCCGATAAGCTCATTAACTCCTTAAACGATTGGGAGAGGTGGACCCACGACGAATAGCCAGGACGGATGTTCTGATCCACCCATCCAGCCCCTATTGATTCTTCCCGCTGCCGTGTGGCTGGCTCAAAAGGAGACCGCTGCCCACGGGCGAATTATGAGTCCGGACATATTCCTGGAGCCATTTTCCTGGACCCGATCACGGAACTCCGCTGGCAGTGGGATACCGGCACTCCCCAGGAGCTCTTGGCGCCGGAGTCGATTGCAGAAGTCTTTGGTAAAAAGGGGATATCGGAGACCGACCATATCGTCGTTTATGACGGGGACGGATGGCGGGCGGGATTTACCCTTTCCGTCCTGGAGTACGTCGGTGCCCAAAGCATATCCTTTCTAAAGGGCGGGATCCAGACCTGGCGGTTTTCCGGGTTTCCGATTTCAACGGAGCCCAGGGAACTCCAGGCAAAGACGTTTCATCCGACGCCCCGACCCGAATTTATCGTAGACAATGAATATGTCCTTGAGAATCTGGATAACCAAAACGTGCGGGTAGTGGATATTCGGACCCTCGATCAATCAAAGGGACTGGCCAAACATCCCAGGGCACTGCGCGCTGGCAGAATTCCAGGATCCATCAAGTTTCCCGTGTACGGGATCTACAACGATCATGCCGATTTGAAACCTCCCGAACAGTTGCTGTTTGCGCTCCAGAACCGTGGGATCACGCCGGGTAAAACCGTCGTCCTGACCTGCAACACCGGCGCCTGGGCAGGGGCAGGATTCTTTATGCTGCGTTACTTGGGATTTCCGGACGTTCGCATGCATGATGCGGCATGGGTCGGTTGGGAGCGATTTGTGAGGTACCCGGAGTGTCGATATCCCTGATTATAAAATCGATACTCGATTTTATAAAGCGCGACGATGTCACTTTCGATCTGTACGAACTGAGAGTGTGAAAATGTTGGGAGAAAAAAGATGATTAAGCGGCTTCTCTTCTCAGGGTTGCTCTTACTAATGCTGATACCCGTCACCCCTCGGGCATCCGAAAAAGCAACCATGGATGCCCTTTTTCTGCCGGTGGGGACGCTGACCTTGGCGGCGCCGCGGGGTGTGGAGATGCGGCGGTCCCCGGTGGCCTTTCCCCACTCGAGACACTTTGACTACACCTGTAAAACCTGCCATCACACGTGGGATGGACACAGCCCGGTGATGGGCTGCGCCGCGTCCGGCTGCCATGCTCGGGCCATCCCGGTTAAGGAGGCCAAATCCGATATCCACCCGATACGGTTCTTCAAGGAAGCGTACCACACGAGCTGCCTCGGCTGTCACCGCCGGCTGCTCCAACAAAGGCATCAAATGGTGACGTCCGGCGCCGTGATGAAACAACCGTTGCCGAACACCGGGCCGACCGGGTGCATCCAATGCCACCCCAGAGATTAGCATGATCCGGAAAATAATCCTTCCCGTATTTGACTTCCCGGTTTTTTGCATTAGGATTTCACTAACATATTCATGGAGAGCGGCGTGAGGGACCTGGCCCGGTGACCGCCCAGCAACCTGTTCCAGCAAGGTGCTAATTCCAGACCCATTGGGGTACATGACGCCCGTAGCGGCAATTGGATGTGAGCCTCCCTATGGGAGGTTTATTATTTGGTTCATAACCGATCACCTGGAGAAAGGCACGCATACTTAGTAGTCCCATTGGCATCGATATGACCAGTCAGGATCCAAGGATTCGAGGATTCAAGGGGTCGAGTGAAGGGCTAAACACGCTTATAATAACCTTCTAAGTAACACACTTGAACCCTTGACCCCTTGAACCCCTGGCCCCTCTTCTCCAACGCAGTTGGAGAAGAATCCATTGTTAAAGGAGGAATACATGACAAATACGAATCAAGGCTTTGCGACCAAGGCGATCCACGCAGGACATACACCGGACCCGAGCACCCATGCCCGGGCCGTTCCACTTTACCAGACCACGTCCTATACATTTGAAGACACCAGTCATGCTGCGGATCTGTTCGGCTTGAGACAGTTCGGTAATATCTACACCCGCATCATGAATCCGACCACTGATGTTCTGGAACAGCGATTGGCTCAGCTGGAAGGTGGTGTCGCTTCATTGGCGCTCGCATCGGGCCAGGCAGCAGAAACCCTGACGATTTTAACCCTGGCCGAGGCCGGTGACGAAATCGTGTCGTCGGCCGAGCTGTATGGCGGTACAGTCAGCCTGTTCACGAACACACTTCCGAAAATGGGAATTACTACCCGGTTCGTAAAACCCCACGATATGGACGCCTGGGAGGCCGCCGTTAATTCCAAAACAAAGGCCTTTTTTATCGAAACCATCGGCAATCCCAAACTCGACATCATCGATCTGGAACAGATTGCCGAGGTCGGTAAACGGCATGGTATCCCGCTGATCGTGGACAACACGGTCACCACTCCGTATCTTCAGCGCCCCTTTGAATTTGGTGCCGCCATCGTTGTCCATTCGGCCACCAAATACATCGGTGGCCACGGAACCTCTATCGGCGGTCTCATTGTCGATTCGGGAAATTTTGACTGGGCCGCATCGGGCCGTTTCCCGGCCTTTAATGAACCGGACCCTGCGTACCACGGGCTGAAATTCGTGGATACCTTCGGGAACCTGGCGTTTATCATACGAGCCCGGGTGCTGGGGCTAAGGGACATGGGAGCCGCCATGAGCCCCTTCAATGCGTGGCTTTTTCTCCAAGGGCTTGAAACGCTCCACCTGCGGATGGAGCGCCACGGTCAAAATGCGCTGGCAGTGGCCCGTTACCTGGAAAACAATCCCTGTGTATCGTGGGTGAACTACCCGGGTCTCGAATCCTCCGCCACCTATCAGCTGAAAGACAAATACCTTCCCAATGGCCAGGGGGCGCTGGTGGGCTTCGGCATCAAAGGGGGGCAGGAGTCTGCCGTGAAATTCATCGAGAGTCTTGAGCTTTTCAGTCATCTGGCCAATATTGGGGATGCCAAAAGCCTGGTGATCCACCCGGCGTCCACCACACACGAGCAGTTGAGTGAAGAAGAACAGCTGGCCGCTGGTGTCACGAAAGATTTTGTACGATTGAGCATCGGCATCGAAGATGTTGACGACATTATCGGCGATCTGGAGCAAGGTTTCAAAACCGGGGTGAAATGCGCGGCATAGAGGAGTGTTATTAATGGACCGTAATTCGGTCGGGCTGGTAAAACCCCAAAAATTTACCTTTGCCCACAAGGGCGACCCGATGGTTCTGGAGTCGGGCCGCACCCTGGGACCGGTGGATATCGTCTATGAAACCTACGGTGAGCCGGACGAAACCCGATCGAATGCGATTTTGATATGCCATGCCCTGTCCGGCGATGCCCATGCGGCCGGATACCACGACGTCCATGACAAGCGCACCGGGTGGTGGGACACCATGATCGGCCCTGGTAAAGCCTTTGACACCCGAAAATTCTGGGTGATTTCCTCCAATATCATTGGCGGATGCAAAGGTTCGACCGGCCCAAGTTCAATCAATCCGGAAACCGGGGAGCCATTTGGCCTTAATTTTCCAATCATCACCATTGGCGACATGGTCGATGCCCAGAAGCGGCTCATCGATCATCTGGGCATCACCCGACTGCACGCCATTGCCGGTGGATCCATGGGCGGCTTTCAGGTTTTGGAATGGACGCTTCGGTATCCGGAAATGGTCCGATCAGCGCTCAGCATCGCCTCCTGTGCCCGGCTTTCCGCCCAGGGAATCGCGTTCAACGCCGTGGGCCGAAGTGCAATTACCAGTGACCCGAATTGGGAAAACGGCCATTACTACGGGGGACCCGGCCCCCAGCAGGGTTTGGCCGTCGCCAGGATGATCGGTCACATCACCTATCTGTCTGAATTTCTGATGGACTCGAAATTCGGCCGCCGTCTTCAGTCTGCCGACCGGTTAAGCTACGACTTTTCTTCCGAGTTCGCGGTGGAATCCTATTTGAATCACAAAGGCAGCACCTTCACCGAGAGATTCGATGCCAACAGCTACCTGTACATCACCAAGGCCATGGATTACTTCGATATCTCCAGGGCATACGGACCACTTCCGGAAGCATTTGCAAAGGCAACAGCCCGATATCTGTTTGTCACCTACAGAACCGATTGGCTGTTTCCTACCGAACAGTCGCGGGAAATCGTCCGGGCCATGCTGTCCACCGGAAGAGATGTCTCATTCGTGGAAATCGAGTCGGGTTACGGGCATGACGCGTTTCTCATCGAGGTCGAAAAACTAGACCGGATATTATCATCGTTTCTGTGCGGTGTTGTCGAACGGGATCCGATGGGGGAATCGGATGAACGATTTGTATGTGAATAAACTGGACCGGACGGACAGGGACATGATCATTTCCATGGTCCCGGAAAAGGCCCGTGTTCTGGACCTTGGTAGCGGCAACTGCAGTCTGCTGGGAGACCTGGTGGCCAGAAAGAACGTGATTGGTTTTGGCGTCGATATTGACGGTGAGAGTCTGGTCGAAGGGCTAAATTACGGAATCTCTATCTACCATGGGGACCTGGATGAGGGGCTTTCGGATTTTCCCGACAATTCATTCGATTTCGTCATCCTGAATCAAACCCTCCAGGTGGTAAAGCACCCGCTTCTCGTCATAACGGAAATGCTGCGGATTGGGCAGTTCGGGATCGTGGGGTTTCCAAACTTCGGTTACTGGCGGATGCGCTTCGGGTTGTTGTTTAAAGGCCGTGCCCCCAAGTCGCCGGCCTTACCCTTCGAATGGTTCAACACGCCGAACATCCGGCAACTCACGGTAAAAGATTTGAGGGATTACTGCCAGCAGGAAGACATCAGGATCATTCGCGAGCACTACCTTTTCGGCTCTTCCTGGCACCACACCCGCCTGCTCCACCCCTTTGCCAATATCTTTGCCCATATCGGGCTGTTTGTCATCACCCGTATTTCCTGACATCCTGTCAGGAAATACCTGATAAAATACATTTATGACCGCTCAGGGTCGGATTGTCCTGCGGGACGACGCCATAATGCATCTGCGACATCGGCACGCTCATGACTTGACGTTTTCGGAAAGCGGCGGGGCAGCATCTTTGGTCCACCTACACCTCGCAAGAAGACAGCCGATAGATGCGAGCATAAATGCCATGGCAGCGCCCATGTGGAAGAACACCAGGCCGACCTGAAATTCAAAGGGAAATCGAACTCCGGAAAGATTCCGAACCGCCAAGACCAGGCCGCTGAGCAAGGCCAGTACCAGTAGAGTGCCTCGAATACTCCCGCTGCGGGATAGGCGGGCTCCGCTCCGCCTTGCGTAAACATGTTCGATCAGGAAATAGACCGCCAGGCTCAACAGCACCGCTCCGATAAGCAGATGCACCTGAAGATTCAAGTAGAAATTACGGGACCACCCCAGACCGGGAATATCGGCGATATAGTAGCGTCCCCAGAGGGGCATGTTTCCAAAACCGGTGAACAGTGCGATCCCTACAGCAACCCCGTAGAGCCAAAGCATCCATCGTGCAGACGTCTTCTCCATTATTTTCCCTCCCCTTGACGACTTAATTTTCGGAGACGCCCGAGGGCACCAATGACTCCGGCCACCGGAGCAATCGCCAGGGCGGCGAGCATCCGGTTCGGGTCCGCCATAGAATCCCCGGTCCGTTTCAGGTGTGGTTTGCCAGATCCTGTTTCAATGGCTTCGTTGAGGACGTCGAAGGGTACGGGAGATACATAGATGGTATTGGTTCCGCCGTTGTCGTCGGCACCGTAGATAAAACCGTTGATTTCTTCCGAGAGGCGGCGAGCTTTCTCGACGATTTCATTTCGAGGACCGATTTCCTGAACACCCTCCGGGCAGACTTCGATGCAGGCCGGCAGTTCACCGTCGGCGATCCTGTCGTAACAGCGATCGCATTTGAACATCACGCCGTTGCCGGCGTACTGGGGTAGTATGTCCAAGTGAAGGCCGACTCCGGACTGTCGCTGGGGAATTTTCCATGGACATACGGTTCGACATTTGGCCCCGCCCATGCACAGGTCTTGATGAATTCTCACTATCCCGTTGGACAATGTGTGGGCGGCTCCGAACGGACACAGATTGACGCAAGGGGGATTCAGGCAGTGCATGCACCGACGGGGTATGGACAGTTCAAACGGGGTCCCGTTGTGCATCCCTTCGGCATGCTGGATGAACAACCAGTTATAAGGTGTCAACCGGTCCGTGACGTCCCGCCTCTCCTCGGAGGACCAGTCTTCGATGCGCACCTTCTTCCTTGGGTAGATGGCGGGCATCGGGCCGTCAGGTTCTGGATACTTGACATCGTTGACGTCCCGACAAGCCTCCACGCACGCCTCACAACCGATACATTTTCGGATATCAAGAAGTGTACAAAGATCATCGTTATTTGGCTTTCTTGCGGCAGATACAGGGGACCCGGCAAGGGCAACGGTTCCGGCAGCCCCGATGCCGGCCTTGATAAAGGAACGTCTGGAGATTTTCGGTGAAGTCATCGCCTCCTCAATCGTATTCTTTTGTGTGTTAGATGTTTGGATGCTTCTCAGTGTCTATCATTGGGAAAAAACACATGGCCATCCAGAGACAGGATCCGAGGGATGGTTACAGACCTGACAGGGGAAAACCTGCACGTCATGTCATTTTATGGTTTTTCTTGGACAATACGGCACCCTGGGCAAGGGCCCAGGAATAAAAGGTTCTAAGTGCTTGTGTTCTGACTGTTGTATTTTTGCTTTTAGATGATCACTTGACCCCTTGAACCCTTGACCCCTTGAATCCTATGTGACCAATCCACACAAGTCCGAATTGCAGCGGGTTCATTAACTGCTACGATTGGCAGCAGATCCCATGTATCATTTATTCCTTGAAGTTTCCCGCGACATAACGCAGAATGAGTCGATTTTTTTTCCTATAATAAAATAGGGGATGTCTTGCCACCTTCGAATTAAAGGGTCATTTCGCATGCAACTGAGTAAGCTTGAAAAACGTTTGGCGATCGCAGCTCTTGTGTTTGTCGCCGTTTACCTGGCCGCCATCGGTCTAACACTCCAATCCCGACTCAGTGAAAGCCCCAAGGAAATGCGCTATGAATCTACGGGGCCGGCCCCTGGTGAGAGCCATCTTATGCTGGCTGAGCTTTTCCTGCCCATGATGATCCTTTTGGCGGTGACGGTCGGATTTGTGGTGGCCAAAAAAAAGCGGGCAAAAGCCGAACTGCTGCTCGATGATGCTGATGATGACCTGGCCGACTTCCCTGCCGAGGACGAGCACGGCGCCGACACGGAAAAACCTCTCATTTCTTGACCCGAAACACCCAAAGCGAATCCACGCCATGCCGGAGAAATTCAGCACATTGTCACCCAATATTTCATGACCCAGCGCATCAAACCGGCACACAAAAATTCCACCGAAAAGCTGGAAGTGCTGCATGAGATGCTTCTGGCCGCCATGAAGGCCAAGCAGACGGTCGATCTGGACCACATTCGAAAGCTTCGCAACTTATTGAAAGAATTTGAAATACTATACTTCGGAAACACCCTTTAATGAGATTCACGCGTGACACGTAAAACTCATGAAAGGTGCGGGTTTTTAGAGAAACATTGACCCGTTTCTCAGTTTTGATATACATTTAATAGATTCCGCCCGGGAACCCGACCTACCCGTACAATTGCATTCTATCCGTTTCGCACACGTGCTGCCGGAGGGCCTAATGGATCGTTGCCTTCAAAAAATGCCGGAAATGGTAGATGAAATACGCTCCATTCGGGAAACGATCATTACCAATATCCTGCTTATTGGGCAGACGCCGGCACCCACGTTCAAGGAAAAACGCCGTACCAGCGTCTTTCTGGGTCGCCTCGCTGAGTTTCAGGTGGATGAATGCACGACAGATGGGTACCGCAATCCCATCGGCATCATTCGCGGAAAGAACCCGGACAATCCCCCGATTTTTGTATCTGCCCATCTGGACACCTTTTTCAAGAAAGACATCGTCTTCAATTATACCGTCGCCGAAAAGACCATCACCGGCCCCGGAATTATGGACAACTCGGTGGGTGTCGGGGTGCTCATCTCCCTGCCGCTCATTTTCCAGCATTTAAATCTGACGTTTGAATCCGACATTGTCCTGGCAGGTGCCATCCAGTCCATCGGGAAAGCCAACCTGAGGGGGGTGCGGCACCTGCTGAAAACATGGAAAAAGCCGATCCGCGCAGCCGTCTGTATCGAGGGCGGCGAGCTGGGTCGGCTCAACTATTTTTCCGATGGAATGATCCGGGCGGAGGTGGAGTGTCACACGTCCCGGGAACCCGGCTCACTTCACAAATACCTTCCGAATGCGATTCTGGTGATCAACGATGTCATCAATGAAATCATGAAGATCAAACTGCCCCAGCGCCCGAGATCAAAAATTGTTATCGGCACCATCGAAGGCGGGGTCAACCATGGCGCCATCGCTTACGACGCCACCCTGGGCCTTGAAATTCGGAGCCATGAAGACCGGATCGTCAAGGATCTGTATAGCGACATCAAAGACATCATCGAAGGGATCGGTCATGAAAACCAGGTGGACTTGACCCTGAACACCATTAGCAATCTGAACGCAAACCGGCTTCCGTACAACCATCCCCTGGTCAAAAGCAGCGCCGATGTGCTTAAATCTCTGGGCCTCGAGCCGGTCAGCGAACCCACAGAGTCCGCACTGTCGATCTTTCTGTCCCACAAGGTTCCTGCTGTGACCATTGGGGTAACTCGCGGCTACAATTATTACCAGGAAGATGCAACCATGGAGATTGAACCGATGTTCAAGGGCATCGCTCAGATCATCGGCATTCTCAAGGCCATCGATAGCGGGGTCTGCGATGAGTAAGAGCTGGTTGGCGAAAAACACGTTTCACTATTCGGATTTCCAGGATCTGACCCGGCTGGTGGAGGAAAAGCAGCGTAAAAAAATTAAAATCTCTCTGTGTCTCCCCACATTAAATGAAGAAAAGACAATCGCCAAAGAGATCCTTATCATGAAGTCGGAACTGATGACCCGCTACCCGCTGCTGGATGAAATCGTGGTCATCGATTCCGGATCCACTGACAACACCCGGGCCATTGCGGCGACCTACGGTGCCGATGTCTACGAAGCCAACGACATCCTGCCGCATATTGAAAAGTTCAAGGGAAAGGGGGAAAATCTCTGGAAAGCGCTTTACATCACCGACGGGGATATCATCGTCTACCTGGATGCAGACATTAAAAACATCCACCATCGGTTTGCCTACGGACTCATCGGTCCGCTCCTGTTGGATGAAAATATCAAATACGTTAAAGCGTTTTACGACCGCCCCATCGCCATTGGAAAAAGCAAAATCCGGCCTACCGGGGGCGGTCGGGTGACGGAACTGGTCGTGCGCCCGCTATTTTCCCTGTTTTTCCCGGACCTGACCCAGATTATCCAACCCCTTTCCGGAGAATATGCCGGTTGTCGGAAAATCCTCGAACAGATCCCGTTTCCCATCGGGTACGGGATTGAAACCAGCATGATAATGGATATTTATGCAAAGTGGGGGCTCGATGTCATGGCACAGGTCGACCTGGAGCGGCGAATACATCGAAATCAGGACACAAAAGCCCTTGGCAAGATGGCCTTTGTTATTCTAAAAACCTTTATCAATCGAAAAAGCAAACTCGGATTGATCGATATAAAGGAAGAGATGTTCGACGAAATCATACAATACAACCTTGTCAAAAATGAATATAAGCCGGAGAAGACACGATTTATGGGATATGAACGACCGCCGATCGTGGACATCCCGGAATATCGGAAAAAATTTCATCGGACTTAGGAAACCGACCCAGTGCCAGGCCCTCAGCTCATAGACCAGTACAAACGGAACCTGAACTACCTTCGCGTATCCATTACGGATCGCTGCAACTTGCGCTGCGTGTATTGTGTTCCCCGGGACCAGATTCCGAAACTTACCCATAAAGATATTCTTCGGTATGAGGAGATCCTGAGAATTGTTCGTATCGGTGTCTCCATGGGAATCAGCAAGGTTCGCATCACCGGGGGAGAGCCTCTGGTCCGAAAAGGGGTGTATCATTTTCTGAAGGAATTGAGCACCATCGAAGGTTTGAAGGATGTATCCCTCACCACCAACGGCGTGCACCTGAAACGCAACCTGGAAAAAATATGGGCAGCGGGCATACGCCGGATCAACGTGAGTCTCGACACCCTGACACGGCATAAATTTGCCGAGATCACCGGCGCCGATCAATTCGACCAGGTCTGGGAGGGCATCCTCAAGGCGGAACAGGTGGGATTTTCGCCCCTCAAAATAAATGTGGTGGCCCTGCGGGATATCAACACGGACGAGTTGGTCGAGTTCGCACGCCTTTCCCTTACCCATCCGTTTCATATCCGGTTTATTGAACACATGCCCATTGGAAAATCCGCCGTGGGCGACCGCCCAGTGCTCGCCCCGGAAATAAGAAATATTATCAGTGGTTTAGGTGACTTGAAACCGTTGCCGAACGCATCCCAGGACGGTCCGGCCGAGCGCTACCGGTTCGAGGGGGCCGTGGGTGAAATCGGCCTGATCCGCCCGTTGAGCCATCATTTTTGTGAACGCTGCAACCGACTTCGACTCACAGCAAGCGGCCAGCTCCGCCCCTGTCTCCTCTCCGACCAGGTAGAGGATCTAAAAACCCCCATTCGCAAGGGCCTCCTCGATGAGGACCTCAAGGAAGTCTTCCTAAAAGCCGTACAACACAAGCCGTCCCAGCACCATCTGGTGGAAGATGATCGGGAAGGTCCGTCGAGTCAGATGTGTGCTATTGGCGGCTAAACTATTGGGTATTTGATATTGGGTATTGGGTACCAGGTATTCGGTATTAGGTACTGGGTATTTGGCTTCTCGTCTTGATGCTGGGTTCTGGGTTTGGGGCTTCGCCCTTCGGGCTACGACCCCACAAGCAAGGGTTAAAGGTTTCCAACTTAAGGTGTCAGGTGTCAGGGTTCAAGGTTCTATAGGTTGTTTTTTGGAATTTGATATTTGATCTTTGTTTGTGACTAATCATTTGAGTTTTGTATTTTGTGTTTGGTGCCTTGTTATTTGTAATTTGTCATTTGTGATTTGGTATTAGTCATCTGTCATCCGACATCTGTCATCTGATATCCGTCATCTGCCCTCCAGGTTCTTTTCGCCTTGACATCCCACATTCCTGAACAACACCTTACTTGCTGTACGCCATTTATGTAAGGTTACAGCCGACTTGCCCTTTCTCATTTCGCTTTTCGCTCACAGTTGATCGTTGCCTCAGCAATCACATCGACGCCTCCACTGTTCTGACACCCATGGACTGATTCGGATGCCGGCTCGAGCCCACAACGCAATACAAATGCCCTGACCTTCAAAAGGAGAACATACTATGAAAATGGTAATGAATATACGGATTCCCCATGAACCATTCAACACATTGGTAAAAGAGGGAAACGCAGGAAGAATCATTAAAAATATTCTGGACGACTTACAGCCTGAATCTATTTACTTCACGGAGCAAAACGGTACTCGGGGAGCCGTGGCGATCATTGAGGTGGCGGATCAGTCCAACATCCCTTCCTTTGCAGAACCCTTCTTTTTGAATTTCAATGCAGATTGTGAATTCCGGATTGCCATGTCCCCGGAAGATCTTCAAAGAGCCGGTTTAAGCGATCTTGGAAAAAAGTGGAGTTAAAATTGGGATGATCTCCGGATTTGTTGCGTGACTTCCGTTCTGTACGGATACCTTCGTGGCCCGAAACGGTAAGATCGTATATCAGACATTAGCTGCATATCAGGGATGATATTAAATACCCTCATAATACCTCAGCCAATCGGGAGTGACAGAAACAGGTTGTTGTCCGAACGGATCTCGTTGATGATAAAGTCGATAGTTGTCCGTACACGGGCAATCTGCTTTGAATCCGGGTTGACCTGGAGCCAGTAGGCTCGTTCAATATGTTTATCCGGCAACACAGGAACCAGGGTTTTTTCCGCATGTGCCATAAAATAGGGAATCACCCCGATTCCTGAACCGGCGAGCACGGCATTCAGCTGGGCGATTACCGTTGAGGTTCTGAATATGGGCGTCACCCCCGGATAAAACTCATCCATGAACCTCAGATCCTGGTCGAACAGGAGATCATCGATATATCCGATGAATCGGTGTCCGCGAAGATTTTTCCGTTGATTAATTTCCGGCCGGTTTTCCAAATAGTTCTTCGTTGCAAACAGGCCCAGTTTATAGTTGGTCAGCTTTCGCGCAATGAAATTTCCCGCCTTCGGCCTCTGAACCGTGACCAGGATATCGATCTCTCGCTTTGAAAGACTGTAGTACATGGGAACGGGGATCAGCTCCACTTCCAGTGAGGGATGATTAATTTGAAACCGGCTGAGGCGGGAGGCCAAATAGCAATTTCCGATCCCGTCCGGCGTTCCGATCCGTATGCATCCCGACAGCTGATTGTCCTGACCCGAGACGCTCTCCTCAAGGGTAATGACGGTACTTTCCAACCGTTCGGCATAGGGGAGCAGCTCCTCTCCTGCGGGGGTGATCTGGCAGCCTTTTTCCGTGCGATGAAAGAGCTGCGTTTGCAATGACCCTTCCAAAGCCGAAATTCGACGGGCCACAGTACTGTGGGTCACCTTCAACTCATTGGCGGCACCCACAAAAGAATGTGTCCGGCAGAGGGCGAGAAAGAAACGCATGTCGTCCCAGTTCAAATTCATAGCCGATTCTCCCAACTAGTTTCTGAGACAATCATAGACAGTTAGGGAAGACTTACAATCAATCCACGGTTTAGATGTGCATATTTGCACAACAGATTAACGACATTCATTATTTACTGAACGATAATGTATAGCCTAAGTTCGAGCATGTAAAGCGGAAAAGGATCGTCGGCAACGGCAAAACAAATGAGGATGAGGTGCCCCATGAATGAGAAAACGAATTGTGTAATTCAAACGGCAGGTGGTTATGAAGGATTCAACCAACTGGTGGAACGGGGAAGACAAATGCACAACCAAGCGGTATTTGAGTTATCTGCCCGGATAGTGTCAAACAGCGTTCTCCTGTTAAAAAGATGTTACGGCCTCGCTGTCGGAACCCAAGAGTCAAGGTCCCAGAGGGCAGGACGATCGATACACCGAGCCCAGCGAAATCCCGTTCAAGCTGTGGCAGAAATGTAACCCGTCCTGAAAGAAAAGGGATCATCCACGATGCTCGTCCCCGGAACGGAGTAGCCTCTCCTGCCCGGCATATGGCATGGAAATGAGCGGCCTACCCTCTCGATGTGAATCGGGGTAGGCCTCCGCTGCGGTGGGAGATCACCGCTCTATCAGGGCTTATAGTTGCTACTATCCTTTAGACCCCCAATTCAAATTCCAACATAGCCATACTACTTATTGAGCAGTCGGGGAGTTTTTCGCGCCAACATTTGTTATTCCATGCTACAAAGATGTCTCGCAAATTATAGAAGCTGGGCTCTTAATGACTGCGTCATTCCGGACTTGATCCGGAATCCAGATCTTTGAAAGGGCCATATCTGGATGCCGGCCTTCCTGACTGTGTCGCATTAGACCCCGACTGGGTTTAATTTTGTTCTTTGATACTTTTGTCTTCGAGACCGATCACATTTTGCGTTAGAGCTTACGCAGAACGGCCCATTTTGGTTGTTACGTGGGGCACA